>Ga0307515_10003646_pt1 | contig 32361 bp, 31 predicted proteins | sample 17_EM_MG_FD_194513 | JGI IMG/M metagenome (GOLD analysis project Ga0307515, IMG submission 194513) | Populus trichocarpa ectomycorrhiza microbial communities from riparian zone in the Pacific Northwest, United States - 17_EM | ecosystem: Host-associated > Plants > Roots > Unclassified | place... | reverse complement strand
CGACCCGTCGCCTGGGCGACGGGTAGCGTGTAATTCTCCGTCAGAGTGTACGAGGTTCCGTCAGAGCCGTCAGAGCCGTCCGGAACACCCGGGTGTTTCAGACGGAAATTAGGGTCGTTGCTGATGCTGTATTGATTCTATTGCAAAAATAACAAGTGTATAGCAGTGCAGCAGGGCAATATCCATGTTGACATACCCAACCACTGTTTCGTGATACTCCATCTTCATATAACAAAATATTGTCGTATCAAATGCTTAGTCAGCGCCACTTATCTACACACCTTATTTATTGAACAACCAGTGTTAGCAACTGGTGCAGGTGACCGGGCAGCAGTCCAGGTTTCTACCGGAGAAACTGTTCAGTTCAGTTCCAGACTGGTCGATAATCTGGAACTGCATTGTGTCGGAGTGGTTGTTACCCGGACCAGACATAGAACAGTTGGTTTTAGGCTGGGTTGGAACTGGACCACAGTTCCAACTTTACATTTCATACAGCTTTGGCTGCATTCAAATTTTTGAGTTCTGATTGTATCATGACATGATGAATATGCAGATTGTGCTGTTTTACGAGCTCTTTCACCTCCAGCATTCAGAATTTGCGATCACACTGATATTCGTTGAGTGGCTGTAAAATAAATGCAAATTGTAAGCGAAATTCGTGGGTTGTCGATAGCTACTCGACGAATATTGGTTGGATTGCAACTCTGAAAGTTGGTGGTGAATGAGCGGCTACAAATGCACAATCTCAGTAATGATCATGTCACGATACGATCAGAACTCAAATACTCAATTTCAGGCAATGTTGTGAGGTTGAAATGACCGGTTACTGTTGGTAAAACCGACCCTATTGCAACGGGCCGGGTTTGTATGTGGTATAACCCATCGCACAGGTTTAGTTCTGGTCCCAACCCTAACCTGGAAATGTTCTACCGGGTTGGATCTGTTGCTAACACTGTGAACAACAACTGAATCTGGATTATGGTGGTGATGTGTAGGGACTTTGACATTGTTTGCTCGGTGTATCTTTTGAAGCAGAATTCACGATGCATGAGATTCACAGGTTTGTAGGTCTACACTGGCACTCATATCCACTGGAAATGTCGAAAAATAGGATATTAGAGCATCAATCAACTCTAATCTGTTGATACCCTCTGGAAATGTCAGCGTTGCAATTGTGTTGCATTTCCGAATCACTCCATTGATGTGAAGTATAGATCCCAGAGCAAATTTGGTAGACACCAGGGAATCCCCCAGAAGAGCCTTTCGGCCTATATCTGCCATTCGCAAGAGGGGATCTGATTTAGCAATATGCGTTACAATTCTGACTGTCGAGTTAATATGAAATAGATGAGATTCTAATGGTAACATTTGCAGAATATAGTTCACCTTGATGGAAAACTGGTAGCAATCCATGATGAGGATTTTATGAACAGCTTAAGATATTTTGGTGCTCCTGTCATCGTGATAGCCCATTTCCCTAATACATGCAGCATAATAGTGAAGGGAATCAATTTTGGTAAATATTCTCATATAGTGAGTCTTGCAGTATGGTAGGAAAAGGTGGATGTTGGTGCTGATGACACTAAGTGCATCCTGTAGGTATTTGAGTGTAGTTTTGGTATGGGAGTGGTAGCTGGCAAACAATGTAAAGCCAGTGCCAGATTTAATGAACATGAAATGATCAAGATGCCCTGTAAAAAGAGGGGTAAGAGCTGGAAGCCAGACCATCACCATGGCCTTGTACTTGGCACCAGTCCATTGTTTCATTCTGCTATGTTTGTCTTCAACCTGGTGTATGTCAGAGAAGAGAGGAATTATGGAGAATAGTTTATCTATTAGATCCAAACCCTTTTCCTGGCTATAAATATCTTTCAGTAAACCAACAATCCATTCCCAGGTGTGATTTTTGAATGGGCCATTCAGTAGCTGGTGCAACTGTTCAATATTCATGCAACCATACATAGTTGAATATTCATGGGAATGAAACGGCGACACGTGACCGAAGGCCGGGTAAGCGCTATTGTATATCAGTCGGTGCTGCGACACTTAGATCGGTATAGAATATCTTACCACAATACTCTCCATCTATACTCACTCGCTCTTGTGTGCAACCGTATACCATATCATACCTCTGCGGTCAAGTGTAGATGTACGTGCTGTTACACTATACTCAATTGTCAGTTATCGGATACGCTTCGCTCACGAGGATATACGAGTTTTACCCCTTTTGTCAATGAACGACACGATCGACAGGAAACGAACAGCTTGCACGTCAATTATACCGTTGATCGTCTACTAGGCCTCTTAAGAAAGCTGCCAGAGATCAATTGTCCATGGCTAGTAAATCTTTGAGCATGGAAAACATGCAATCGCCTCTGGGCCGAGTAACCGCTATTCTCACCTAAGGAGCCCCTGCACTTCCGGAGGATGCGATCTGCAATGAGAATGATCACGACGACGAACGAAACACTGCCGACATGGAAGATGACCTGAGCGACGGCCTGGGTGACAACCTGAGCGACGTCTTGGGCGACAACCCCAGCGAGCCCAAGCCTACCACGCAATCAGAGATAGCATCCATGCGAAAGATGATGGAGGAACAACGACAAATGCTCAACAATGCCATACAACAGAATACTCAACTATGTCGGCAAAACCCCGAGCTGATGGAAGCCAACCGGGAATACCGCAGAGAGTCTATTTGACCAGACGCAACGGAAACAAAAATCTTCGTTACGACCCATCCAGAACCGTACTGCAGCGGAGCAATGGAGCTTGATACCTTCTTCGACACGTTACAATCTAACTTCCAATCCCACACGCACCCATTCCTGCGTCGCGATCCCGATACAGTCAAATATGCAGGGAGCCTTCTCTGTACATGGAACAATCAACCGGACCCGGCACAGAGACAGACACAGATGACCGATCCGGTTGAGTGGCTTTGAGACTTATGGGGAGACTCAGATCCCTGTCTGGAAGACTTCGAGGCGTTCTCAGAAGAAATGCAAAAGATGCATCGCAACAAGGAATGAAAACTCACTGCGGCAATGAAATGTCTGACAGACTTCCTCCAAGGAGCGAATGAACCGGTGAGAGTCTACGCCAATCGAATCAAGGCAAAATGGAGAACAGCGGGATGGCTCCCACAGGATAACATGAACATTTACGAAATCGCTTGCAGCGGACTACAACCAGGACTTAAGTCCAAGATCAAGCCGTTGACCCCAAAGAACGGATGATCTGACAGCATGCAAGACCTTTTTGACCGCGCCGCTCATTCAGAAGTCAAGCCGGACGGCCAAAAGCCTCAACCGCAGTAGCCACATCAACAGCAATCGGAGTCAGGAGAATCATCTCAACAAGGCAGCAAAAAACGCAACTTCCGACCATCCATATCCAAGCCGGCCGATGCACTGCTGCCCGACATGTCAAAGTCAGACACGGATGATAAACGCACTCCTGCGCTTCCGGTCTCGCCAGAGCTCTATGAAACTCGGAAGTCGGAAGGAAAATGCATACACTGCAGTTCACTGACACCTGAAACATTCCGGTGCCCGAAATATACACCCACTAACATCCCAGATATCCTTGCTCCTCCAGGAGATGGAACACAAATCAAACGCCAGCGCTCCTTCAATGGACAACAATCAAAAAACTAGCTTGCCTCTCTCGGGATCTAGCTCGGCGGGAGAGAATGGATGAACCGGAGGTTGGATTGCAGTCATTGTGTATGAGGGTGTTGAGAGCAACCTTAGAGGAAATTCAACCGCATCGGATTTCACTAAGGCTGTGGGTTGTCTTTGACAGCCCGAAAGCTCTCATGTTAAGTCAATATTTGTGTGGAACAAGAAGACCGGATTCATCGCACGCTGTCCACAAAGTCCAGATACGAGATCCACACAGAGAATTGCAAAGAATACGAGCACTCAGCGATTGCCGCGCTACAAGCATCTGTATAGCTCCACAACTTCTCAATATACTCGGACTACCACACCAAGCAGCGCACATCACAACTCACGGCCTTGACGGTCAGGTGATCGTGCATGCAAGGGAGTGCTGCAAGACGGTGATTATGGTCCATTATTCGGATCATTTAGCCCCGGTCCATGAACCAGAGCAGCTGGTTATTGCAATGAGGGGATTCAATCTCGCACTGGGATTACAATGGTTTACAACCGGGAAGCTGGAGATCGACCGGGCTACCGCCCGATTTACTTTATTCAGAGCCCCAAGTGGCTACGGGGAGGCACCCAGATGAGGTATGTTAGTGGATTGGTACGAAGATCGGGATGATGAAAGTACTAACGTCCCGCTGCCAAACATTGGTGTTAGTATGCTGACGATCAACTCGACGTCACAGATCCCTGTGAATCCAGATGGAAAACCAAGGGAGAGTGGTGAGGACAGTCCTACTCCAGATATTGAAATACTCGGAGCAACCGCATTCGACAATCTCTTAGGTAGCGACGAGACCATCGAAACATTCCCCCTACAAATTGGGGATTGCAGTGGACTGCTGGGAGCGACTATGGAGGTCACCACTTTGAAAGATCCAGGTGAGATTGAGACTATCAACCCAAAGAGCTGGACGAGCAAGCAGGGAGCAGCGGCGGTAGTTGCGGCAGAAGAGGAACCTCACTCAGGTATACTTGAATGACTGCTACCGGCTGGCTGAGTCACGATGTGATGTTGTTGGACTGGAGGGGTTTGGCTCGTTCCTGGGGGAACCGCTTGATCTGCAGCTCCCTGGTTTTCCTTTCCTACCATCTTCGCGAATCCCAAGTCGGAGATAGATGCTAACCTACAGATGCTAGATCCGGTACTGTACATACTGATGATGGAGGTCGTATTCCCATGAGATACAAGGACTATGTGGACGTGTTCAGCAACAATATGGCAGAGATTCTCGCACTGCACCGACCAATTGACCACGCAATCTATCTGGAAACGGTCTTCAATTTACCATATGGCCGAATCTACAACCTTTCCGAAGTCGAGTTGAAAACCCTCGAGGCCTACTTCGAAACAAACCAGGCCAATGTATTCATTCAGTAGTCATCATTGCCTGCGGCAGCACCGATCTTGTTTGCAAAGAAGAATGACGGCGGACTGCGGCTCTGTGTGGACTACCGAGCTCTCAATAAAGCCACTGTGTAGAACAGATCTCCTGTCCCACTGAGCTCGGAGATGCTTGACAGATTGTGAGGAGCCTGGATCCTCGTAAAACTAGACCTCAGGAACACCTATCACCTTATCCGAATCAAGGAAGTCGATGAGTACATGATTACGTTCCGCACTTGTTATGGGCAGTTCAAGCACCGAGTCATAACATTCGGGATGACTAACGCACCAGCAGCTTTCCAGGCCAATATCGACGATTTCTTATAGCCTTACGTTGACAACTTCGCTGTATGCTACCTTGATGATATACTGATCTACTGGACCAACGTGGAGGAGCACGAAGAGCAGGTACGAAAAGTGCCGGAACGACTACGAGAATTTGGTCTCCACGGCAAAGCCAAACAGTGTAGTTTTGGAGTCTCGGAGGTGGGCTTTCTCGGATATGTCATTAGCCCCGATGGGATTGCCATGGAATCGGACCGCATATCAATGATTGTGGACTGGTCGAACCTGGAGTTCGGCCGGGATGTTCAGGTGCTTCTTGGATTCACGAACTTATACCAGTGGTTCATCTGGAAATATGCAATGGTAATAACACTGATATCAGACCTACTACAGAAAGCACAGAACTGCAGGAAGTCTAAACAGGTTAAATGGGAATGGACTGGGGATGCCGAACCCGCGTTCCGGAAGTTAAAATTAGCCTTCACCGATGCACCCATCCTCAAGCATTTCAACCCAGCTGAGCCGAGTATTCTTCAGACCGATGCAAGGGGCTTTGCCAAAGCCAGCATTCTCAACCAGTACGACTGTTTCAGGATTCTCAGACTAGTCGACTTCTACTCTCAAAAATGCTCAGGTGCTGAGCAGGACTACGACATGTACGATCAGGAGCTCCTGGCCATAGTGGAGACTATGAAGCAATGGCATCACTACCTCGAGGGAGCGAATCCTAAGGCCATCATACAATGCGACCATAAGAACCTCGAATATTTCCAAACGTCAAAAGTGCTCTCCCGGCGACAGGCTAGATGGGCGGAGATCCTCTCTTCATACGACATCGTTATCGATCACCTGGAGGGCAAGAAGAATCCAGCGGATGGACCATCGTGAAGACCCGACTATGTGATCGGCTATGAGAATATGACGGCAAGGTTCCTGGCCACCTCAGCAGCGACCACCATCACCCAATCATATTGTGACCTTCTACTGGAAATCAAGACAGCCAAGGAGACCGGCTTCTTAGACACAAAAATACGGCCAACCTTGGTCAATGTCTCAACCACAGATTTTAGTCAATGGAGGTCAATCGACAGAGCTCTGACCTATGAGAGGAGGATATGCATACCCGCGGTACTCCGCAGTAGAGTGACCAGCCTTTTCCACGACAACCCTAAATCCGGTCACTTCCGAGCCCTGAAGACTGCTGTACTCGTATCACGAGATTTCATTGGCCTGTGATGGAGTCAGAGATACGGAAGTATGTTGTCGGCTGGGAGTTGTGCCACCAAGTCCAAGCACCGCGGCACGCACGCTATGGACTCAACATGCCACTGCCAGCGCCTTCTCGTCCCTGGGAGGGACTGACCATGGACTTCGTTACCGACTTGCAAGAGTCAACGGCGTTGGAATACACCGGGATCCTGGTAATTGTCGACCGTTTGACCAAAATGGCAACTTACCTCCCCTGCAGAACGGATATTGACTCCCCAGACCTAGCACGAATGTTTTTCGAACACGTGATCTGCCAACGCAGTGTACCAGCCAATACCACCACTAATCACTGCAAGGAGTTTACCAGTCGATTTTGGCACAGAGTTTGCTCATACCTCCGCCACAATCACCGACTTTCAACCGCTTTCCACTTGCAGACAGATGGTCAAACTGTGCGGCAGAATCAAACGATGGAGCGTTACCTCCGGGCCTTTTGCAACTACGAGGCGGGCAACTGGGTCAAATTGTTACCGCTGGCGGAATTTGCGTCCAACAACTCCATGCACCATTCCACGCTGATGACACCATTCTGGGCGAACTACAATCACCACCCCACGATGCAGTTAACGCCTCCCATGGACCCAAGTTACAGATCACAGGTGCAGGCAGACTTGTGGATGACAGCCATCGAAGAGACTCACTGAATTCTCCAGGAAAATATAATTGAGGCTCAGGAGCGGCAAACAAAGTACGCCTGCTGGAAGGAGATGGCTATTGCAGTTGGAGACAAAGTATGGCTATCGACCAGGAACTTGAAAACATCTAGGCCTTCAAAGAAGCTCGATTACAAACGCACAAGACCATATACAGTAAGTAAGAATATCAGTAAGAATGCTTGCAAAGTAGACGTGCCGAGTACAATGCGGAAGAACAACGTTTTCCATGTGTCACTTCTTGATCGTTATCCACCGCCAGTTAGAGGACAACCATCATTAGAACCACATCTGGGGATAGTCGATGAATCACAGGAATAGGAAGTCGACTGAATACTCGACTCCGGGTAACGCTATCGGAAGCTGCATTGGCTCAACCAATGGGCCGGTTACAACCATATATGCACGAGCTTGGAACTGGCGGACCACCTTGGCAATCCCCGAGATCTGGTGGCCGAATTTCACAGAGAGTACCCTGATCGATGAGGGGAATAGAGGTATGGAGTTCGAGAGTAGAGGTACAGAGAACACACAAGCAGTTTGGACGTTTCATTTGTAGTCTTGTTTCTCTTCTCTTCACCTCTGATTGGATCTCGGCCCAGTATAAATGGCGTTGGCATGGGTTTTACCACCTACCAATGGAGGTGGAGTTTCCCCGTACGCCAAATCCGCCGAAAGATTGCCACCGAGCTTTACCGATCGGTTGTGGGACTACTGGGTTGTGCGATTGCGTACATTGAGTGATTGTTTCATTCCTTCTTTCCCTTTTCTTCTTTTCCCCTATATACTGGCTTTGGCAGTCCAGGAGGTCTGCGCCTAGAGAAGGGGATAATGTAACGGCGACACGTGACCTGAGGCCGGGTGAGCGCCATTGTATACAGGTCGTCTCTACGACCCTTAGGTCAGTATCGATTATCTTACCACTATACTCTCCATCTATACTCACTCGCTCTCGTTTGCAACCGTATACCATATCATACGTCTCCGGTCAATTGTAGGTGTACGTGCCCTTACAGGGAATTTGCGATATTTGGTCAGGTGGCAATCTTCCACAGCCCCATCTCCTGTGTGGCTGTTGTTGACAAATGAAGATATCATTGGGGATGACAGTGCATGGCCCTGCGGGAAAGGCCTGGCATGTATTCCAGGCATGTCTCGCATTGAGGGCACCAACCATTTTTCACCATTCTTATGTTGCGCAGCTCTGGGTAGTCTGCAAGGAATGATGCAATTCAAGGAAATGTGTGACCAGTGTGACCATCTGCACACTGAACCCCTATTCCACTCTTCACTGCCTCCTCCAGATCATGCAATACCATTGCGCTGGATTCATCATATGTGAACCTATTGGTGTGGGTTTTTGGTCCATTTGGATATTTCAGTAAAAGAACAATTAGTATTACTCCTTTCATTGTCAACAATCATCTCTTTGCCTCAATGCGGTTACCGATACTGACATGGACCAGCAAAGCTGTTTTGTCACCGCATAGTGTAGACAGCATCGTGTTGTCATTGCCGAGTATAATGAGAGCACAACTGTTGATTCATCTGTCAATCATTCCTAGAATGTGATAGCAACAAGTAATGAACTTCTAATATCTAGAGCAATCCTGTCCACACTGGCTCTGACACTCTTGACTTGCTACCTGCTCTAACACAATGAAACTTGGACATGCAATCTCTGACAATCCCATTCTGATCGTCTCTGACACACTCTCTGACATGCTCTCTCTGACATTGTGACTCTGGAACTCTCCAACATGTTCTTGCTGACACACCGTCTCCGACAATTTGACTCTTAGGCCCTCTTTCATGCTCTCTCTGACACGTTCTCTCTGATGCACTCTCTCTGACATTTTATCTGTGACACGCTGTGACATGCTCTCTCTGACATGATCTCTTGATATGCTCTCTCTGACATGCTCTGACATGCTCTCTGTGATACTCTATCTCGCCCAAATATAATGGACAATATGACAAAAAACAATCTCTCACAATACAAAGAAACTTTCCAGCATTTGCAACTACCAATCTGCAGTCTATATCTCAGCGTGTATACATACAGCATTTGAATCCATTTGATTGACCAGCTCATATGAGAGTTGGTCCTTAAACAGGGGATATCCTAGGATATATCGCACTGCTGCAAAGGGCTTCCAATACCAGATCATAGTAGCATATCCTTCAATATTGACGAAGCTCTCCTCCTATCTGCATACAAGTCCGTCCATTATGCCCATGTCCCCAAAGCTTTGAGAGAGCTGGTCTGGGTTTTTGAAATTCAGGTTGGGTGCAATTAGCCTTCATTTGAGAATGTTGTTGAATTTCGTTTTACCTAGGTTAGTATCCACAACAGAATTACAAAGTAGTCATTGTTGGGGGGTAGCGAACAGAGCACGGGAGTCCCAGTGATTTTTCGGAAAAGACTGAACTTGTACTATATTATTGATTGGGGTTTCTGCATTGGGGAACAACTCCGTTACAGGTTGTGGGATTCGCTTATTGTCACCAAACCGGGCAATATCATCTGCTAGCTCATAGTCTAGCCTATCACATGAAGTTTGATAGCTGGAAGTTGGGTGAAGAGGCACATATGTTACTCAGCAGTAATGGGTGATATCACTTTGTTGGGAAATGACCCAGGCAGATAAAGGTCAAATAATTGACTGCATTGTTGATGATGGAAGGTTGGAATTGAGTGCCACTGCCCATGGAAATGATTGTAGTGAGGCTCCAATTACATGTCGTAATGCTGTGTACATAACGGACCATAAATGCAGTTGCATTCTAGCCTAGCCTCATGATATATGTTGTACCACACACTTACTTCAGCCCCCATTGTTTCCTTGTGTGAGAAGTTCTGCTTGTAGGATCGGTTTTTGCCATGCCCAAACTGAACAGTGTGAGCCAATGTTTTGGCTGTCAACTGATCAGCATTTCGAGACCACAACCCATTACTTCCTCCAGAACCTCCTGGCGTTCAGCGTTCAAAATAACCGCTGAAATTTCCTATCATACCAATTTGGCTTGTCCCAACTGAATAGCATTTGGCTTTTTCGGACCCTTCTCATATCAATCTGTGGCACTTTCTCGACTGGATTCACTTGCAAGTCTGCATCACTGTAATGATGTGGGTTGGAGTGGTCATCCCCTCGAGTGTGGGTCAGAGTGCATCAAGTTCCAGTGTAGTAGTACGCAGTGACAATGGATTATTCTCTGTCTAAGCGAGCGATGTCTATCCTTCCGCTGATCCACTGGATTGTATTGATAAGCATGTTCACCTTTCCGGCCCATGCTTGCCGTGGTGCCGCACCTTATGTTAACCTTTCCTCTTTCTCCACATTACAACCTGACTAAAAAGTTTCAAATACTTCTCTAAAACAACAGAATAAACGCACTTGTCATCGACCCTACAACAAAGTGTAACCAAAAAGTGAATGGCCATCCACTCCACAGCCTTAGTCTTTCCTTTTCCATTTCACCTTCGTTCCTCCAAAGCCGTGTTGCTTTTTGTAGTCATCAAGCATTTGCTTTGCTTGTGAGTGATTGGTGGCTGGTTCCAAGGTCATCATCGTCATAGCCTTCCCATTTGATTTGATAAATGTGGCCACCTTGGACACCTGGCACCCACAAATCCGAAGCAATCACTTCTCCAACATGTGAACAGCCAATCTTGCCACCATTATCTCTCCCAGTTTGGATGCGAGGAGGAGGAAGCTTCTCTCACAATTGATCTGCAGTGAACTTCCTGAGTCTGCTGATGGTTTCTGTATCGTGGAGCATCATATCTGCCGGTAATTCCAATTCCACTGCATTTGGCCGACAGTACTTAATGATCTTGAAGAGTCCGGCCCATGGGTGTTGCAGCTTCCGCTCAGAAGGGTCTTTGTTTGCGTACGTGATTGGCAGGTCTTTAGTACTCAACATCATGAGGTCTCCCACATCAAGGGTGCATGGCCTTAGGCTCCTGCTTGCTTCCCTCGTATGGCTGTCCTGTGCCTCACGGAGGAGGTTCTGGGTGTCCAGTAACCAGCCCTGCAATTGTTCAACAAACACCTCACCTTCCAGGCTGCGTATTTTGTCATGCTGCCATTCGGCCACCAAGATGTCCAATGGAATAGATAGTGTGTATCCAAGGTCCAATTTGAATGGGCTTCAATTGGTGGATGAGTGGTAGACATGTGATATGCATATTCTGCAAGTGGAAGCATGGTGTCCAACAGGTGATTATAATGAATAGTGAGAGCCTGTAGATACCGTGTGACCTGTTCATTCGGGATCTCCGACAGCCCGTCAGTTTGTCGGCGCAATGCCATTGGCATGAGCAGATTAGTCCGTAATCTCTTCCTCCCTCCCGCTCAGTAATTTGATGTAAAGCGCATGTCTCTGTCGGTCATACTCCATTCGTGGTCACCATGAAGTCACATGGGGCCTCTACAATTTACTCTGCAAATTCCATGGTGTTGATGGTCTTAGTATGGGGCATCCAATGGGCTCATTTGCAGAAATGGTCCTCCAAGGTCACAATGCGATCATTTCCTCTTAAAGATGTAGGCACATCAGTAATGAAATCTAGTTCCATGCACTCCCAAAGGCCATGTGCAACTGGTAGTGGTTGTATGAAGCCCACGACTTTCCCAGCCCATTGATTAACAAGCGCGCACATGTCGCAGCATTTTGTGCAGTTTTGCACTCGTGTCCACATTCCTGGCCAGATGAAGTGCAGTCTCACCGTAATGTACGTTTGTGTTACTTCAAAAGGGCCTCCCACTGCAGCGTCATCTGCTTCTCTGATGATTCTGACTGTGAGGGGCATGGGAAGGAGGAACTGACACGGCCCGTCTTTGTGTCGTTCAGGGTCCTGTTCCTGGAGGTTGTGGTAATGCTGGGCATCGTCTAGAGAGAAATGGTGGCCGAAAGCCCATGACTGGTTTACTGTGGCCGGAGCGGATGCCTTTGGTTAGTGTTGCCTATCCTTGGACACTAGGATGTGTACCATATCTTTACTCCAGCTGTCATCCTTCGTTTCAGTGGAAACTTCTTGTGCCCAGTCTGTCGAGTCCTGCACTACCAACTGAGTGAGTTAACACTGGAAGACTTGATAGCATTCCAACCTAAAGGCTGGCGGTCTTGTAGGTGTGTCAGATGCCTGGTATTTTGCACCTGGGCTGAATCGGATGTTCTATGTATGATGTTGTAAAGTTGCTAAGTTCACCATTTGTTGTACTGTGAGTCAAGGTTGTGTTAGTATGTGCCATAAGGAGGCATGGTCCATATGGACCATGAAATTTCTGTCTAAATGGAGGCAGTGGGGCCAGTTCCCCACAACATCATGAATCGCTAGGAGTTCCCTGTTGTATGTAAGGTATCGCATCTCTGCACTCTAAAGATTGCAGCTCCACATGGCAATGACTCTGGTCCCTCCATCTTGTCGCTTCTTTGATAGTACTGCTCTGACTGCATATTTGCTGGCATAAGAATATGGCACATACTCACCCCCTTCCCCTGGTAGACCAGCACAGGGGGCTTGCCAATGATATCGTTCAACTTTTCGACATATGCCTCTGCCTGCCCATTCCAAACCAATCGTGATGTACCCACGCTGTTGAGCTGTGGCCCGCTGTTGTTGCTGCACAATTGTGCTTTGGGGCTCATTTTGCACATCCGATATAATGGCAATGCGATATGTGCATAGTGTCCTGTATACTCGCCGTAATGACACATGGGACCGAGAACACCACGAACTTCTCTGATGCTCCGCAGCCGTGGCCATTCAGTTACTGCTCGCGTCTTTGAATCCAATGTACGCATGCTATCTTGGTTATCTGCAAACTGCAACATTCAATCTCATCATGAAACCAGTTGCATTTTGATCCATTCGGTTCCCAGCCTGCTTCCTGCGAAAGGTCCAGCAGAATCCCTACAAGATCCAGGTGTTCCTGTCTCGTCGAACTATTCAACAATGCATTGTCAAGATAATCAACAACGAACTTACTCAGCCCAGGATTGGATGCCAACAGGTTCTTTGAAACTCACATGAATTGACTAGGTGATTTGGCCAGTCAAAAAGGATACACTGTCCACTTGTACAGCTCATACTTACTTCAGAAAGCAGTCTTCTGATGATTGCCAGTGCTTATTCAAATTTGATTATAACCCGAGACTAAATCTATCTTTGAGATGAAGTTCCAACACCCCAGCACTTAGACAAGCTCATCAATGTAAGGTAATGGGTATTGATTGTTTCTGGTTATGAGGTTAACTGCCCGATAATTGATGGACATATGCAATCTACCATCCTTTCTAGATCTGAATGCGAACGGTGTGCCATAATGGCTGCTGCTTGACTTTCTCAAGCCATTCCATAAGGCCTTCTGCAATTATCCTTGTAACTCTGTGTCTTCTTTTGGAAACAAGCAGTATGAACGTTGTTATGGGGCATTGTTGTCATCTTCTAGTGATATGTCGATGTTAATTTGCAGTTTATACCTGTGCTCTCGAATGTCCACACTGTGCATGATCCACTATTCCGTAAGTCGTGAAGCATGCATTGAAATCTCTCTGGGGGCTGTTCCAATGCAGGCTCGTCGTACTGCACTCTGACCTTGGATACTGTAGCCAAAACTCGATGATCCATGTGATGGGGTTGTTTGTTGTCAAAAGTTTCACTGTGCATAGCCCAGGCTGCTCCTTTGATGGTGTTGTGGTCTGGTTTGCTGTGTGGCTGAAGCCCATGAAGCTAATGAATTTCTGCTGCCTATTCTCTGGCATCCCGTGAGATGTCACCTTGAGCTACACACATTTGATTTGTTTTGTAATTGATATAGTATGTTCCACGTATATCGCAGACTAAGTGTTTCCCAAGGATGATTTCCAAACCTTTCACATTGTTCAATGTGAACCACCTTGTATATGTGTAGCCATTGTCTCCCAGTTTGAGTTTCAGGTGCACCTGTTGCTGTCTCTGAATGGCATCTTCTACCTTGTCACTCACTGTCTCCATGATCATCCAGCCGCCATCTCGCTCTTCTAACAACTCACCTTTCCTTTGCAAGGTACCCCCAGTCTCTCTTTGTACATTGTTCTCCGATGCCCTATCATTCTTGGCTGTTTTGGCTGCTACACTACCATATGTGTCATTGTTTGTTTTGTACCAAAGTTTTCTGTCGAAATGGAGAAAATCTATGGTATCTCTATCCCTGGCTTGGAGATGATGATAAGGAGTCAACTGTTGCATTGTAGTCAGAGTAGTAGTTTTAGTTTAAGGGAGTCGATTTTCAGCTAATTGCTCCTGTTGTCATCTCCTGACCCAGAATCATCCAAATCATCATCATCATCACTTGCACTGTCAGATAATTCCTGCACCTAAAGCACCTTGGCATTGTCATTGTCACCTCCTGAGGTCCGGGCTAAATGGAGGCAGTGTTGGTGTCCTCCACCTGCACCTCCGTAGCCACAATTTGTACGACTGCCGCGGGATTGTCTTCGGCTCTCCTGATTCTGTTTCTCTTTCGTCTCCATTCATTTGTTCTTGGCCACTTTCTTCTCTTTTGATGTGACGAAGAACTTCTCCTTGTTTGGGAACGTGTGGACAGTGTGGCCCACCTCTCCAGTTACATAACAGCACCGGTTGTAGCTTCCTCTGCCGCTGCAATTGCTCTGTTTGCGCTTCATTCTTCCACAAGTTACTTCCACTATTTGCATCAGGGAGTTAAGCATGGCATCCACTCGAGAAACGTGCTCCATAATGTTGTTGAGTGACACAGTTGGCTGACTACCCAATTTCTCAATCAGAGTGCTGGACGCTTTTGGGTTGCTCTTAAGTTTCAACTGGTAGGAGTTGCCAATGCATTTGTCAGAGAGTGGTGCATGGGGTTCAAGCTGGTGTTGAAGCACTCGGAAAGATTGGTTAAAAGTGGTGACCCGCTCATGACTTTTGATTCATAGTGACTCCCAATCTTGTATCAAACTAGTCGCACCATCAGGAGGGATAAAGGCTGGTTTCACTGCGGGTGGAAAGTCTTCCCATGCTTCACCTGCACTTGCATGTGCTGCGAACTGGTGGTTGGCCCAAACTGCAGCTTTGTCGCAAAACAGAAGCAGTCCCTGGGCAGCCGAACCATTTGTCAACAGAATTCCAAACTCGTCTTTCAAGCCTTCCTCCTGGGTATGATGTCCAAAGTAGGGGTGCACGGTGACTATGAAGAAAATAACCTCATCCAGGGTTCTTGTACTATTGTAAGTTGGCAATCGAGTCGTCGTGACGTCGAATCTGTGATTGCTGGAATTTGTGTGCAAAGTGCTGACGGGTGCTGAGTTATCCTTCACATGAATTGAGGTCCCGTTTGTAGCATTTAGTTCCATCATGGCCTACTCAATCAGTCCACTGATTATATTTCTCTCATCTTCGGCAGGTGCCAATGCTTTCTTGGTTTCTTCGACTGTTTGTAAGGCTGCACCCATTTTGGCATGCATCAACATACTGAGTGCGTCCTTGGTAGTGGTCTCTTGTGTCTGCTTCACCATCTCCTTTGGGGTTACATCGTCAAACAGACTTGGCACTGAATTGTATTTTATGTCATTGGAGGCAGGTTGCACCAATCTGTCACACTCCGCCTGTTTCGCCACTATGGCCTCCATGAAGTCATCCAGTTCCTTCAGTATATGGACAAGTTCATCAGCAACTTCATCCTGTGCCCGATGAGCATTCTCACTCATTCGGAGCAGCGCTTGAACTTGTCCCCAGTACTCGTCTTCGACCACACGAAATCAATTGGTGACCTTGTTGGTAATGTCTTGCTGCGCTACAACCGGAGGGTGATTGATGATCTCTTCTCTGCTGGCTCAGTGGTCATCAGTCTGCCTTTCAGGGACACTGAACCCCTCTCACCATGGATCTGGGATGATGCCCCTCGCCCAGGGAACTTCCAACATACACACCACTTCTGAGCCATTGTCCATTCGACCTCTAGTGGGGTTGAGGAGCGTAGCTGCAAGCATTGTGTTTGTCGTTATGGTGAGTCTTGGTGCTAAAATTGTCATATTAGCCATCGCAGAGTTGTCGGTGAACCTTTATTGTCCTGGTTTTCAAATGCAATCGGACTCTGGCATGTTTAAGGTGCACGAGACAACTATCTGAAAGTGTTGGTACCAATGTAGCAGTATGAAGTGATAATAGTCTATTCTTTGTCTAAGCAGGCGATGTCAACCATCCCACCGATTCACACAATTGCGTGGATATGTACGTTCCCCTTTCTGGCCCATGTGCTCCGCCAAGCCACACCTTATGTCAACCTCTCCTCTCTCTCCACATCTAGGTAGTATATAACACATACAATCATCACCTCTTCACTCAGATCAATCAACGTTCACTTGACGACTGTCATTTCCACTTAGTGATCCTCACATCGCCTCAACAACCCGTATTTTCGCTCTGCGACCCTCATTTTCACTCAGTGACCCTCATTTCCATTCAGTAAGCATCATATCCAGCGGATAACGGTGATTATGGCACCACTATGAGTTCCAAATAGATGCCTAACTGCCATTTTGAATTGGGCTGTAGAAATCTATGCCTTTGTACTGAAGAAGATTACCCAGGACATAGATGCTGTGAGTAGCTGGTCCACATTTACTAAAGGCCATGCAGCAGTCGAAGGATGGAAAACACAACGCAACAAATCCACTATCCCTTCTTATACTAATAACATATTTTTCACTCAGATGCTACGCAAAGGAATGATGTATCACCCGGTTAGTAAATCCGACTCTGACATTGAATGTCTGACATTGAGTCTCTGACATTGAGTCTCTGGCATTGAGTCTCTGACATTGAGTCTCTGATATTCAGTCTCTGGCATTGAGTTCCTGACATTCAGTCTCTGAGTTTAAGTCTCTGATGTTGAGTCATTGACACAAACAAACATCGACTTGATAATAAGAGGGCACTGACATTGGTGATATGCTTGCAGCAAATTCTCTAGATATCCTGGGTTCTATGCCAGATGTAAAGATACAGGATGATATCCATTCAATGACAAGACTTATCCCATGATTACAGAGACGAGTCACTGCCAAGGAAACCAGAGGAGAGAAATGAAGTCGTAACATATGGTGCAGCAATGTGCAATGGATGTGCTAGAATACAGATTGTGCCTATCCACACAATCGAGTGGATTGTCAGGAGGATAGAGAGAGCTCACTTGGACAGAGAATAGACTATTGTGATTTCATACTACTACATTGGGAGTGACACTTTCGGCTTGGCATATCCTGCACCTTATTCATGCCAGAGGCCAATTTGATTCCAGGAGCAGCAGCCAATAGAACTACAGATGCCTATCCGAGTGCGAAAAAGACAAATTTCCCCCTGACAAAACAACATCATGGGTATAACAAACAAGATAGCCGCTGTGGTGCTCCTGAACCCCACAGGTGGTTCAAGGGGCGTTGGATCAGAAGTGGCATGTATGTTGAGAGTTCCTAGGGCTAGTGGCATCCTCCTAGATGCATGGCCAGAGGGGTGTGGCATCCCCAATTAGTGGTCCGATAACTACGTAGTCTGCAGAGTCGAGATCATCAATCACTTCCCAGCAGTCACACTGGAGGATATCCCTCAGGAGGTTACAAATTGGTTCAATGTGGTTGAGGTTGAGTATCGTGAGCAAGTTGAAGATATAATTCAAATGTGTGAAAATGCCGATGGGAAACTGAACCTAGTTGCTAATGAACTTGTCAGTTTACCAAAGCCACTGGATGAGAAGATACAGGCCCTAGTACTGAAACTGGTGGAGTGCGGCAGATTAGTGCTACATGCCCCCAATGACGCACATCATGATGTGGTGCAACTCCTGATCGAAGCTGCAAATGCAACACAATTGGTCGAGCCAAAAGAAGAGATTACCCCCCAGATTGCACTTAGTAACTCAATGCAAACCAAACTGGACGCAGCCTTCCACAATGTCAAAGAAACCAGGAATGGATTAGCAATCACTGAAGATGACAGGGAAATGATCAGTGAACAGATGGAGTTGGCCAAGATGGAACTGAATTCTAGAAATGAGGCCTTAATTCGAGTGAAGGCAGACTTCGCAAATATTAGCGTATTCCAAACAAACTCCAGCAACCATGTGTTCAACATTCCAATGACCGGATTACCGACTTGCAATGATATGAAAACTATTGATGCCATCACCTCATTCATATCCACCCTGGACCCCCAGTGTGGACCTCATGCCCAGGAGTTAGGCTTGACAGATGAGATTGGAATCCTGTTGAAAAATGGTTCGGCCAGTGTTGCCCAGCTTCAGTGTCATGAAAACGCTGCAGTTTGGGCCAACCACCGGTTCCCGGTGCACCCAAGTGCAGGCATTACTTGGGAAGACATCTCAGCTTCAGTCGATGGAGCCATGATCCCTCCTGATGTAGTGACCAGGTTGAAACGCCACTGAGACTCACTATAAATTAATGGTGGTGAGTATGTTTCCACTTTTAATGAACATTTCTGAGTGCTTTAACACCAGCAAGATCCTGATGTGCCAGCCTCAGATGAATGCATTCCCAACTCATACTGGTTCAATGTTGAGAGCAACCCAGAAAGAAGCCTTCAAGGATGTGATTGAGAAATTGGCAAGTCAGCTTACATCATTGCACAATGACGTTTTGGACCCTGTTACGTGAATGGATACCATGACTAGCTACATCAAGCAACCAACCCGCATGACTTTTACAATAATGGAATGAAAACAGCCAGATGATGGCATCAGAAGAAACAACACCTGGTGCTCATATGCTAGTACAAAAGTGGGGTATGCCACTTGCACATGCCGTAACAAAGAGGAGGTTCTGGTCACATGGAAAGATAGGAAAGCAGGATCAAACAAAGGCACAGATATAAAAGAGAACAGGAAAGAGGAGAGGTGTGGAGGTTCCCATGGCGATCACAAGAAAGGTGGCTACAGAGGCAGAGCTGAACAAAATCAACCTAGTCTCCATTGACCTCTGACATTTTGAAATGAAATTGACCATTCCAAGGTGCAGGAATTTTCCAACAGTGCAAGTGACAATGATGGAGATTTGGATGATTTGGGCTCAGGAAATGGCGACATGAGGGATTAGCCATGAATCGACCCCCTAAGATTGAATTTGCTACTGTGTTTTCGACAATTAAATAGTTTACTGGTTATGATCATTTCAAAATCAGCGATACCGACTCCTGAGACCTTGTTTGGTTTGATGGGAAGCTCCCATTGGCGAAGGGAGATGACAAATCTAGTAGCTTAGTTGCCGAGACAGCATCAGCAACAACTCTAGTTTCCGTCAGAAACACCCGGGTGGTCCGGAAAGCTCTGATGGCTCCGACGGAACCTCATACCCTAGGGCGGAGCATTTTACGCTTCCCATCCCCCAGGCGACGTGTTCGAGTTTTCTGGACTGATGTACTGGCCTCCAGGTGCACCTGGGAGCACCTGGGAGCACGTTGAATCACTGTAGAGCAGTCTGGAAAAAACATGTTCTTTCGAAATGCTGCTGGTGCACCTGGAAATCATAGCTACTACTTATCGTTCAACAATTTTCAAAACTTATGCATTCAGTTCGTATTCTCATCTATGTATCTATGCATCTATATAGCTCCCTATCTACACACGGTACGGCTGGACTGGCAGCACGTGGTGATAGTCAGCAATTCGAGATGCGACTGAAGTTGACAATCGTGTGAACTTCCACCTCCGTTACCCCAGTATCTCTGTACACCCGCCATCGCTCATTAAGATGTACTTGGAGGCCGTGATTGAGCAAGTTGAGAGATGCACTTGGACGCCAAGATCGAGTGAACTCAGAGATGCACTTGGAGGCCACAATCGAGTCAACTCAGAGATACCCTCGGAGGCGGTGATTGAGCAAGTTTGGAGGTGCACTTGGAGGCCGAGATCGAGCGAACTCAGAGATGCACTAGGAGGCCGTGATCGAGCGAGTGTGGAGATGCAAATGGAGGCCGAGATCGAGTGAACTCAAACATGCACTCGGAGGCCTTGATAGAGCGAGTTTGGAGATGCACTGGGAGGCCATGATTGTGCGAGGTTGGAGATGCAATTGGAGACTGAGATTGAGTGAACTCAGATATGCACTGGGAGGCCATGATTGAGCCCGGTTGGACGGGCACTTGGAGACCGAGATCGAGTGAACTCAAAGATGCACTCCGAGCTGTAATTGAGCGACTTTAGAGATGCACTTGCAGCAGGCTATGATCGAGGGTGATTAGAGCAGTACTTGGAGGTGGTCAATCTAGAGGCGGTCAATGGGAGGTGTGCCAGGTGCTGTGACTCAATTCATCGGTTTGTTAACTCAAAACCGTGGGAATGTGACGAGGTGACTTTACCATTGAAGCAGTTACGGAGAACTGGCTGGTGGCAGTGGATCTGTAGGGAGGTATGGCGGAAGCTGAAGCTGCATTCAGGGGTCAACTCGAAATCAAGAGAATGAAGGGATGACAGACAATCTTCGGTGTATGCTGCACTTGGTGTTAACTCATGATGATGGCATGGAGAGATAGAGAGGGATGACATAACTATGTGTTCTTGAAATGATGGTGGAGTTGTGGACGAGAAAGAGAGAGATGGGAGATGAAGATGAGAACGATATGGATGATACGAGCGGACCTGAGAAATCAGGGGTACAACTTGCCCGATTGGGTTTAGAACACCTCGTATTGGTGTTATTACCCCCCAGATCGGGACTCGTACCTACCATGTCAGGGATGGTAAATTGACTCCCACACAAAATTCTCTCAAGCCCGAGTTTCTCATGATGATTTCCCCCATCACCTCTGATCTCTCTGTTTCTTGTGCTCAACTCTACCATCACCTAAGAACAGGAAGTTTAGTCATCCCTCTCTATCTCTCCATGCCATGATCATGAGTTAACACTGAGTACAGCATCCATCAAATACAGCATCATCCCAAGATCGACAGTCTCCCGCTCCTAGCCAGTTTCCCGCTCCTAGCCAGTTTCTCATCTCTCTGCAGATGTTGTTGTACTCAACTCTCTACATTCCCACAATTACAAGTTAACCAATGAATAGAGTCTCAGCTGCCATCGCGCCTCCCTCCAAATCGACCGCTTCCAACTACTCCTCCAATCTCGCTCGATCATAGCCTGCAAGTTCATCTCCAAACTCACTGAATCACAGCCTCCCAGTCCATCTCAGAGTTCACTCAATCTCGGTCTCCATTTGCATCTCTGAGTTCACTCAATCTCGGTCTCCAATTGCATCTCCAAACTCGCTCGATCATCCCCTCCCAGTTCATCTCCACACTAGTTTCATCATGGCCTCCAAGTGCATCTCTGAGTTGACTCGATCCTGGTCCCCAAGTGCATCTCTGAGTTCACTCGATCTTGGCCTCCAAGTGCATCTCTCAACTCGCTCCATCACGGCCTCTAAGTACATCGTGAATCAGCGACGGCTGATGTACGGAGATACAGGGGAAACGGAGGTGGACAAAGCGACAGGGAGTACATATTCGGGAGACCCCGGGGTAGATAGACATCATCTCATTTTCATCTTATCTGGATCAACGCAATTGCGTGGATTCTCACGGCCGGGTAGTATATCTTCTCAGTTGCTTCCTAGGCTCCTCGAGCAAGAACCATTCTTTCTTACGAATTCCGTTTGGATGTCGCGAGAGGTGTGGCTGAATGTCGATGGTGGGCTCACTGCTGTCTAGCTCCATCGTATCACCACAACGGCCTCAAAGTGGTGCATCACTCGGTGCTCTCAATGAGCGTCTCCAAATGCTCCTCCGATTATGCTCGACTACCATCTGTGGCCAGATTGACCATATGTATATATATAGAGATACTTAAATGATGCATTCCATATTATGAGGTAGCGAATCTTGTGACAGTAACAAAGATGAATATGATAGACGAAATGCCTTGTGCTTATGGAACCCTAGGAACCACTGTTTTGAGAATACGGCACCAAGTCAACCACAGAGCTGCGCAGCGGTCTCAGCTACTCCATTCCGAAGTATGGTCACAATTGGCCACAACGCCACAGTGTGCGTTTACAATACAATACCGACAGAGCGAGAAGAAACGGCGAAACTGCGATCGGAGGGTGATATGCTATGCGACCAGTGGTTTTGGTGCTGGGCGCAGAGTATTCTGCCACTGGGGTGTCTCTGACGGCTCTGATGGAGTGCGTCTACTCTGACGCAGCCATTCTGCCCGGACGGAAATGTTTTTTGCTGATGAGTCAGAGATGATGAACTATCGGAGAATTGTGTGAGCAGAGCAACAGTGGAGAAGTTAAGAAGGAAGAGTGCTTTGCTGAGTAGAGAGATGGAGGCTGGCTGATTCTCCAAACAGCCATTGATAAGGTAGATGATGGTATTGATAGATGACACCAAGTGTGCCTGAAACTCAGGCTTGGAGATGATGGTTACATGTTCACAGGGTGATTCACAATCTACAATGTAAAGAGATTTGATATGGTGTGCAGGAAGGGTTGGATTTGTGATTGTAATGGAATACACATCATTGATCACCGCTTGAATTAGATCTGAATCAATCTGCGTGGTGTACCATGGAAAGACAGACGAATTGTTGCCCGAATCCACTGCCCTCGCATTCTGTGGCCGCACCATGAACTGCAACATGATATTGTAAATCGTGCTGCACATATAATGTGATTCGAAATTGTGGATGAGCAGTGACTGTGTCCCACCAGCCACCCCTCGTGGACTAAAGCACTTATAGTTCGTATGTTATGTGATGTTGAAGAAACACCTGAGCATGGGGAGTCACCAGATGACTTTGGTGAACTGCTTCGAGTGTTTGTGCAATGTTGTCAATTTTGCCTAATCAGTGTATACAACATCATGGAGTCAACCGCTAATCAGCATTGAAACCTTGCCTGAAGATGATAAAAAGGCACCATACCAACCCTCATACCGACTGTTACACAAATATGATGCACAACTACAATTTCAATAAGAAAAAGCACATCAGAATTGATGGATGCGCCCAAGCAGCAGTCATTATGGCTCCCCCATACTGTTCGTACCAAGTCCAGATGGTGGCTTGAGACTGTGTCCAGACTACTGCACCATCAACTACATCACCAAAACAGATAAACACCAATTACCCCATAATGAGGAGCTGATGCAATGATTTTGTGGATCATCATACCTCACAATGGTTGACTTAGCTTCTAGATATCCCCAAATTAGGATTTGTGTGGGAGATTGACACAAGACAGGGGTTTCAATGTGATATGGCCTCTATGAACAGACGGTTCTACCTGTTGGATTAGCCAATGCCCCTAGCCAATTTACATGAGTCATGAACTGACTGCTTGTATCTAACCCCAAGCTGAGAAAATCAGTAGCTATCTACCTTGAGGATGTCCTGATCCATAGTTCAATGAGACGAGAGTATATCAACTATTTGTGAATGGTGCTTCATCTGTTATGGATCCCTGGGCTGAAGATGAAACAACCCAAATGGAAGTGGTCCTCAAATGAAATTGCATTATGTGAGTTCCAGATCAACCAAAAATAAGTAATCATGGTAGAGTCAAAGATGGAGAAAGTAGCACAATGGCCTCGACCTTGGAATCTGAATCAAGTCCATGGTTTGTCAGGACTGATCGGCTACTACAGCAAGTTTAGTCACCACTATGCCCAGTTCACATCACTCTTACGCCATATAAGCAGATGGGATAAAAATGGCAAGATTGGAGTCTGATGTGTAGAGGCATAAGTGAGGGAAGACGGAACAACACCTTTTGCTTAGTCCGGAGAGGCAGAGCAGGCTTCCCAATCGTCACAACATGCCATTTCCTAGGCTCCAATGCTGGCACTACCTGAGGAAGGGGGCTAGTACATGCTGTATTCTAATGCCAGAAAGTATGCAGTCAGAGCAGAATTATCACACAAGTGACAAGATAATGAGTCCAGAGTTACTACGTATTGGAGTAGAACACTGATGAGTTCAGTGACTTGATACCCCACATACAATGGAGAACTCCTTCAGATTCCGGACGCAGTGGTGAAGTTGCACCACTACCTCCATTTGGACAGACGTTTCATGATCCAGATGAACCCTGCCTAATTGTGACATTCACTGACACAATCTCGACTCACCACATGACAGATGGAGTACTTCGCAACTTTACACCATGATATAAACAATACCTGGTACATTCCTGGTGCGGAAAACCCGGCGGCTGATGCACTGACAGGATTTCCGGACTTTAGTTGGGGACACTGTCAAGTCTTCCAATATTGTCACCTGCAGTGTGTAATTCAGAACTGGACAGAGTGGTTGCCAGAAGTCCCTGATGAAATGAAGGACGACAGCTGGAGTCAAGATATAGTAAAATACCATTATCCAAAAAACACCCACTGATGGCAACCACTCTGGCTATGGTATGAAAGGCATGGGATCACAGCTACCATGTTTCCCAAGACAATGGCCTCTTCTGCCTAGATATCCAGACAGAGATTCCGGAACCACCTAAAGACGAGCCGTGTTTGCTCAACATTCTGACACCCCCAAGAAACAGAATCCCCCAAGAATCACATGTCACTGCAGTAGAAGGCTATTTCGGAGAAGTAACAACATATATCGTTATGAGACACCACCTCTGCTAGCCTGGGATGTGGAAAGTAGCGCAAGACTGTTGAAAAGGCTGTGACACATGCACACAAGTTAAACAATATGGCTGGAAAAGCAGTGGGCATGGTAAACCACAACCAGTCTCAGGACATGACTTGCAGAGGGTGGGGCTAGATATCATTTCTGGTGTGCCAACATCTTTGAGCGGAAATGACTGAATTGTGACCTTCGTAAATCACTTCTCCAATCGAGCCCATTGGATGCCCTGTACTAAGCTCTTTGACACCATGGAGATTGCACAGTAATTATAAGAGACTATTACACGACATCATGGTGTCCCCTGAGAGATTGATAGCAACAGAGGCATGTGTTTTATTCCAGATATTTGGGTAGCAGTGAGTAAGGGATTGCAAATTAAGCTGCTCATGTCAATGGCGTTTCACCCACAATCAGATGGGCTGCTAGAGATCCCGAATATGCACGTCACCCACTATCTACATGCTTTTGCCACTCACCATCAAGACAAGTGGGATACCATACTTCCACTTGCAGAATGAGTATACAGTAGGTCTACGCACTCAGCCACCGACCGAAGCTCATTTGAACTGCATTGAGAATTGACACCATCAATTCCAGCAGGGTTAGTGGCTGGTAAATTGCAGCCTGATAAATTGTACAGCATGAATGGTGCAGCGTTTGTTGAACAATTGCAGGCCTCTTTACTAGATACCCAGAACCGCCTCTGGGCGGCACAAGATGGTCAGAGAGCAGAGGTAAATTGAAGCCGAAGGCCATGCACCCTTGAAGTCGGAGATTTGGTGTTTTCCAGTACTAGAGTCCTGCTGATAATATACACAAACTACAGCCCTTCTTGGCAGAAGCTGCAACACCTATCGGCCGGACCATATAAGACTATTACATTCTTTGGCCCAAGCACAGTCGAATTGGAATTAACCGAAGATATGAATATCCGCCATGCACTAAATGTCAGCAGACTCAAGAAGTTCACCACAGACTGAGCATGACAAAAGCCACCTCCTCCTCCCATTCGAACTGTGTGAGATACGGATGGCACCATTCAGCATTCATACTTTGTGGAAGCAATTACCTTGCATTAGTAGGTGCAGGGTGTCAAAAGTATTTACCAATATCAAATCAAACGGGAAGGCTGTAATGATGAAATGACCTGGGAAGCAGCAACCAATTTCTCCGAAGCAATGCGAATACTTGATGATGATGATGAACAACACTGGTTGGGAGAAACCACTGTATAATGGAAAGCAAGGGCTAAGGCTGCAGAGTTGATGGCTATTGTCTGCACTTGGACATGGAGTCAAGCAGTACTAGGTTTATTCCATGTCGAGAAATATCTCAAACTGTTTAAGCTTGACTCAATGTTGAGAGAGATGAAGGGTTGACATAAAGTGCAGCTCTGCAGGACACATGGGCCAGAAAGGGGGACGTGTGCATCCATACAATTGAGTGGATATGCAGGAGGATGGAGATCACTTGCACAGACAGAGCATAGACTATTATCACTTCACACTACTACACCACCACCACACTCAAGAAAACCTCACAAAGCCCCACCAGACAGTCAAAGACCGGAATGAGCCCCGCCACAATTAGTGTTAGCAACGGTTCCAGTTTCGGACCAGGCCGGTGTTATAGGTCTGCATGGCAACGGCCTTACCCGATCAAAAATCGATGATTTTTTAAGCGAACCGTCACTCTAAGGCCACAAATATTGATCAGAGAGTTTAGTGTTTGGTATGTTAAATATGCAGCTCAGCACGGCGCATCTTTTGGCGGTCTCCGATTTTCGATATCTTTAAATCTCTGCAAGCGGTAGAGCAAAAACCTCGTTTTTCCGCCGAAAATGACGATGATTTCGAAGCCGCTTGCTGAGTTTTGAAGATGTCAAAAATTGGAGACCGCCAAAAGATGCGCCATCTGAAGCTCCATATTTCATGTACCAAACACTAAATTATCAGGTGAATATTCAAGGACTTGATTGAAGGAACCGTTTGGCACAAACCCGGACCGAACTGGCTTGGTCCAGGTTTTCTTGGAACCGCAATAGTAGAAACGGTCCGAAAACGGAACCATTGCTAACACTAGCCACAATGACAAAATATGCATCAAGCTCTACATTATAGATGAAGATCAGATCAACTCCTCCACTGGACCATATTATGTTCACTCGTACTACCCCAATCAGTCGCACTTCAGATATTCGTGTTGGGTTATCAGTACCCACAACTTTATGCTCAGCCTCATTACAGTGAAGGGGACATTATGTAGCGGTTGGTAGGGGTGCTACTCGTAGAGGTGGTATAGGTTCAACCATAACATCTGCAATATGGTCTCGAACAGTTTGGGTAGCTTCAGGGGATGCTCAGTCGGCTGGATTGGACCATGTTCCGATCGACAGCGGTGGTGCAGCACTCCCACGACCCTGATTCTGACCGAAGAAGTATGTCACCCCTTGCCACTTTCACATGTAGATCTCAAAAGCAGGAGGTCTGAACGTGTTGCATCCAGCTAATCAGCTCACTCTGTTGTTGGAGGCACCTCACCTGGAAATCGATACCAACCAGCCAGAGCACTCTGTAGTGACCAATGTAATATGTACATGCAAGATGATCACTGAGTAGATATTGTGGAACAGCTGTAAAGGCCTTCAGTTCTGAGTGACTTTGCAAAGAATCCTAATACACCCTACGGTTATGAACAACTTGTTACCTGGATAACTTAGCAGTATGATCCAGTAACATACCCGAGGGCTGGTGACTCGTATATGGCAAGTTCAACATCAACTCAGCGTGATAGTCTGTGGACCAGATTTGCACTGATTGACTTACTAGACTGTACCAAAAATGAAATCAATGGCAATGTATTGGATGAGATGGAGATGTAGGCGGCGGAAGATTGGAAGAATCAGCTGTTGGGGATACCGGAAGACACGGACAATTCCAATCTGGGGATTATGCTGTTCACCATCAATACACTACCAGAAATTCCTCCAAACACACTGTTGTACGGGAAGACTAAGTTTGTGTAATCCAAAACATAGAAGAATCAGGTTCGGTAGACGCTACCTTGAACAATATTGCCCTGAAAGGACTAGAAGGAACCAACAAGCAGGATACGCAATCACAGCAGAACAAGCTGGCAGATAATGTCGATGTGGACTCGTGAGTCACCCTCCTTGTCAGAGCCATTGACCTACCCTTAGTTGTCAGCTGCTGTCAGAGCTACTGTCAGAGCCGTTCTCAGCACTCAGCCAGTGTCAGAATATCAGAATGAAACTAATTTTTACTTGCAGGTTAGCGGAGCTAATGGATAACCAGGAATTTCAGTGAGAAAACTTGGAGTAGTCAATAGCTGCATTAGACATCGCCATGGAGACAAGACCTTTGAAGCTACTGCACAAACTAATGCAGTTACATCCTCACCAAATTATTGCAGGGAATGGAATGGCTGCGATGGAGAAAAGCTTGGCAAAGGGTGGTTTATTGGCTGACGACTGCAGTACAGGCAAGGTTATACCCTACTGTGCTCTTGAGATACACTGTTCGCGACATGAACAATTATCCCGCTCCGACAGCGCAGGCTGTACTATGTCAGCAGGTTATTGTCGATGAACAAATAATCAACAATCCACCTACTGGGTTCAACCAATGTGAGATCAACATCAATGACCACAACGGGAATGTTAAATGTGGTGTGAAGGTTGGACTGCAGCCATGAATGCTGCAGTGGTAGGTGTACCTCCCAACCTCAATTCTATCGTATGACTGGAATAGATTCCACTTTAGCAACTTCAAGGCAATGTTGAAATAGCCCTAAACTGATGGTGGCAGAATGGGAAGCTCTGGTGACTAAGTTGACTGAGTTAGCTCTACATCTCCATTATGGTACGTATTCATGGAGTAGTACATCCCATCGAGCCACTCATCATAGTAGACTCTGGAGATTAGTCGTGATCACCACCATTGGAACTTTGTCATGGCAGTTCAATGAAAAGCATGCTAGGTGTTTGAAATGTTTGGGGCCCTAGTCCATTTAATTGAGTGATTCTGGATGAGGCCCACTGGTTGAACACTGGCGGGTCCCCAATTGACATGTTCAGGAAGGCTAATAGCATGATTGCTAAAATCAACTCCCACAATTAATACACATATAGGGTGTCCTGCATACTTCTTCTGGAGCCGCAATGCAAATGTGTGTTTATGGGAACCCCATCAGTACATGGCATGAAGGACTTTTGCTGGATATTGTGTTTTCGCTAGTATTTATCCTAGTTGCCACCACAGCTGGCACCAGGTACATTCCACTCTACTCTTAGGTTTGATGACCATTTGGTCGCTGACACGAGTCTTGTGTCAGGTACTGAACTTAGTACTGTGTTCACACCAGTTGCGGATCCCTACATTGAAGGCCCAGAATTCGGATCAGATATTCACTGTGCAACAATGAGTTTGGATGCTTAGATGTTGCCCCTAATTGGTGAAGTGGGGAAATGAAGAAGGCCCACACAAACATGGGATATATTAATAAGATGGCACCACTACCAGGACATGATTGGGAAACAAATCTTCCCAGTTTTAGGCACACTAATGCTACAGCAAACAATTGTGAGCCCTATCCCATTCAAGAACCCAAATTTTATCATCAACATCCCTTCTATGCATGTAACTACCGAACTTGTTACAGTTATGGGATCCTCCTGTGCTGTACAGGTCAATATTCGATTGATCAACAGTCGCTATATGCAGCTTGGCAAGGCAATACCAGGGGTTGGCTCCATGCAGGTGACAGTAATGGGTATGACAAAGCCTGTTGGCCCTTGTTGGCAGCTTATTCGCCTAATCTCTGTAGCACTTAGTATTGGCCCTGTCTGGATGGAACCGGACATATCTTCATCATAACAACTGTACACAGATCCCTCCTGGGGTTGCTGACACATGCAGCTCAAATCTGATCATGCTGAGGACAGTTATTTGTGAGTTTGCAAAGGTCTTCCCAAGCGAGATGGTCCCAATACCTCTGCCTAGCAAGGTCCAAGGTACGAAATATAATCTGATCTAAGCTGCATCACAGATTGTGGCTGCAACGCTGGCTTGGGTCAAACATCATCTGTGGAACACATTGACAGTGAAAAACAAAGGAGAGAATGTGATTCTGTGGGTAAATTGGCCACTTACTCATTGGCTTGTCAAACAGGTTAGCACTTTTCACATTCCAACTTTCTGCTGGTCACATTGACTCTGACCTTTCACTCTGACACACATCAACTATGATATTTAATTCTGACATTGATTGTTCATATGACAATAAAACTAACTGTGCGTAGTAGTGCTGTGTTTTATGCTACAATTGTTTTCATATCCACAGCTCAATGAGTGCCAATGCATGTGCCTCTGCAAAGCTGTTGTTTATCAACCACAGGCAGGTGAGGCTCGGTGGCTTGTCCTATCTGACAAGTAATGAAGGGCTGAATATACAGTACAATTGCCAAAACTCTGCGATAGTAGAACACGATATACATTACTGAATCAAATATCAGGGATGGTCACAAGCCCGGCAGATTGGTCAGCACCAAACGAAATGCACACATGGCTTGCTTAACCTCACCACTAGTGATCAGTTGATTGAAATCACCCGCTAGATGCAGCAATTGCACATGTAATATACCGTGGGGCTTTTCCAGAACACTGCCAGTAAGGACATTGATCATGATGGTGGTCAAGTATATGATTCTCTGATTGGAGAGATTTACTCCCAGAAACTCTGGGCTGCTGTGATTGCTCAATATAACAACGTAATGGATGTTGTTCAATTTGTGATCGTTTTCTACTTTCCATATTTGGGTCTCAACTATTTTTCCTTGCGGGTTATTTCTTGGATTCCAGGTTCATTTGGGTTTCCTGGTTAGCTCTCTTTGGCATCTTGGTATGGATTTCTAGGTTTGTGCTGCTGGGTTCTGGGTCGCTTTTTGGTTCTCTCACAGTTCTGTCTTTTTGGCCAGTTTCAAGCTGTATAGCTGACTAGTACCAACGAATGGAGTAATTTAGTCACTGACCTTGACTCTAACAGCCGCCACTCTGACAGCAGCTCTCTGACAGCAGCCACTCTGACAGAAGCCCTCTGACAGAAGCTCTCTGGCAGCAGCTACTGTATCAGTAGCCACTCTAACAGGATCCCTCTGACAGAAGTTCTCCAACAGCAGCGACTCTGCTGATAGCCACTCAGACAAAAGCCCACTGACACCAGCCTCTCCGACAGAAGCCCTGACAGTAGTCCTTTGATAACATCTCTGACAATGACCTGACAACTGCTCTGACAGTGATGCTCCAAAGAGTTTGCCATGACTATGCTAGGTGGACAAAAAGTCTTCATCATTTAAACATGGGAAATTTCTACAAGTCAGTGCTCTTCAAGCATATCACACAGCAAGTACTCTACAGTCAAGGTGACAATACATGATGGTTTTGGTGCATGTCAAAACCATATTGAAGGGACACCGTGATTTTAAACTCAACCAACATTGCTTAATAGCAATTCAAGCTATGAATTACCCCTGAAGACCTAAACAGGCGAACAAATTATATATATAGCAGTGAAGCATACCGGTCCAATCCAATGAGCTATCCATGACATCCGGCTGTAGTCGCAACTTGATTGTTAGTGTGTATTCAGTTCGGAAATATGAATGACACCCTCACTGCTGAACAGGGAAACTTTGATGCTTTTGAATACAGATTTGACTTGGCACCCATTTAATAGGTATGGCTACAGACCTGATACACACAGAAGCTGCCCCTCTCTTTGTCTCCTGTATCAATATCCTATCTTCTAAATGGCAACATCTGAAGCTTAGGGATGGGTGACCAGCTGTAGCAGGCATTGTTGGGTACTCAGGTAGAGCAGGTTGTGCATACAAAATTGCAATCAGTGCTGTACAACAGTACAAATTATAGTACCTGCAATGGTGCTACCATAGTAACCCATGACCTATATATATACTTCATATTCCCAATATACTGTTGCAAGGATTAGCTGAAGTAACACCCAATCTCAGGACCACACCAGTAAACTACCAATACATCTGTGACATTGATTCATCTACCCAATCCCCGGGCCATACTGTAATCTACTACAATGGGTCTGTGACATTGATTCATCCAATTCAATTGCACGCAGAGCACAGCTGTGAGTAAAATATGCCAACCAAGTAAAATTTGGCTCTGAAAAGGTTTCTCTGACAGGTTGCTCTGACAAGGTGACTCTGATAAGGTGGCTGTGACAAGGTGACTCTGACAAGGTGACTCTGACAAGGTGGCTGTGACAAGGTGACTCTGACAAGGTGACTCTGACAAGGTGGCTGTGACAAGGTGACTCTGACAAGGTGACTCTGACAAGGTGACTCTGACAAGGTGGCTCTGACAAGGTGACTCTGACA
>Ga0307515_10003645_pt1 | contig 32364 bp, 14 predicted proteins | sample 17_EM_MG_FD_194513 | JGI IMG/M metagenome (GOLD analysis project Ga0307515, IMG submission 194513) | Populus trichocarpa ectomycorrhiza microbial communities from riparian zone in the Pacific Northwest, United States - 17_EM | ecosystem: Host-associated > Plants > Roots > Unclassified | place... | reverse complement strand
TAAGTGATTTTAAAAATCTTTAAAAGAATCTAACTACAAATTCATATTATATACTTATCATAAATATTTATTTGATTAAGTAATTAATTGAAATATTAAAATGAGTTTGATGATATTCTAAAATCCAAGATGCTTAAGACTGTAGTTTTTTAGTGGTTAGATTATGGGTTAATCAAATGTTCATTCAATTAAATCCACTCTCTATAATAAAAGAAGATAATATCTTAATAAAAGAATCCTAAATCCTATAAAAAGTCCCCTTCGGGTGGATTTGAGGACCCTCAGATATTTAAATTAGTAACTTTAAACAAAAAGAGTGATAAATATGCTGAAAATCATTAAATTCTAAAAACAAAATTATTCTTGTTTTGGTATGAAATGAATGTTCTGTAAGAAAATAGTATGTGTGTATGAAAATCATGAATCTTTTATCCAGGTGGTTCAAAGAGTATTTATGTAAACCTTCGACCAAAAATCATAAACCAATGTTAAATGGTGTAAATCCGAGACCGGAGAATAATAAATTTAAAGGAATTTTTTTATGATTTGAGGTGAAAGTCTTTAGTAATTTAGCATAAAATCCTGAACAAAAAACAATTGACACATGAACAAAATTGATGGTCGGGTAATCATATAAGCCCCGTGATAATTTGCGTAAAGCTTTACTCGGGAAAAATAAATAAAAAAATAAGTACAAATAAAAAAAATACTTTATTGAGGTAAAATTTCCTCAAATATTAGTGTGCAACTTCCAAGGGAATAAAGAAAATAATTGTACAAGAAAAATGAATTAACTTATAGATATTATATGGAGTGGCAAAACTATAAATAAGAGAAAAGTTTCTCCCCCCTTCTCTTTTAAATTCTAGTGGGAAGAAGATTTTGAAAAATTGCTTCTCCTCCCTCCTTTTCCTTACAAGTGTTTGATTAGTAAGGTTTACTTAAGATAAAGCCTTAGTTAATGAGAGTTTGGGTGGAAGAACTAGAGAAAGAAAGTTGGCTCAATTAAAGAAGAAAGAGTGAAATTCTAAAAAGAAGCATAAAGGGCTTGAAAGGTTGGATTGAAACTCACTAGTAAGGTGTTTTTATATGGCTTAATTGTGTTCTTTTTCTTATTTGTGCTAGAAATCATAAAATGCCAATTTTAAGAAAGTTAGGGTTTATGTTAATTTTAGAGATTTTAGTAATTAATATATTTATGATGTTATAGCATGAATTAAGGATTAACTAGTAGGAAATAGAAGTCAATTATGCTTCATTTGGGTTAATCTCATAGAAATTAGAAAATTTATTTTCTTGAATTTTAGAGAGGTTATGTTCATATTATATGGAATGTGGAAATTTTTATCTCTTAGATGAAATTTGATTACGAAAATAACAAGGAAATGGTTAACTTGGTGATTTACACTTACAAATTCAAAAAGACCTAAATTTTTTAATTTTAAGGTTTATAAGAAATAATTGAATGAAAAATGTCCATTTGTATGAAGGGATTTGATGATTGAATAAATGATTAGTTGGAGGAAGAATATGTCATAAACATGTAACCTAAATGTTAGTGTCAGCCATGAGGAAAAAAATTAAAGGTTTTTGAAAAGAAGCATAATTACATGATGCTTAATGTTTAATGATGCTAAAAATGTTTGTGATGTACTTGGTTATTTTGATATATTTCACTAAATGTGTACTTAAAATAATTAAGCACATATGTATACATATTGAATAATGAAAAGTTTGGAATTTGATTTATTTGGCATTTAATGGGCTAAGTTGATTCGGAAAAGAAAGTAATTGAATAAAAGAAATAAAAATGAGAAAGTGTTTCATATATCATATTTAAACACCAAGAGTATGGATAAAACTGAATATAGTCCTTAATTTAGATAAAAAGGTTGTTGGTGGAATGAAGTGTGTATGTATTTACGTAATAGTCAAGTGTTGCGCCGAGTGTTATCATTGGATGTATAGGAGACGCATTTAGAGTGGGACTTGCTGGAGTAAGAGCTCTTTAATCAACAGTTATAGATATGGGATTCATCCTTTTATCTTTGTATTTGCTTAATTGTTCTCAATGTATTGAATAAATATTGCTTATGATTATATAAATATTTCCAAGAAAAGGGTTGTTATATATATATATATATATATATATATATATATATATATATATATATATATATATATATATATATAATCAAAATAAATAAACAAGTACGTGGTGTTGTTATACTTGAGAATGATATTAAGATCTAGTTACAGGTTTCCAACCAATATATTTGATTTTAAAATATAATATAAAACACAATAAACAAGTATATGACATTGTTATACCTAAGAATGATCTTAATATCTAGTCAGAGGTTTCGAGCCAATATACTTGATTTTAAAACAGAATGTAAAACATACAAATTTTTAATGTGAATGAAGAGGCATGTCTATAATGACAAGATCCTCTAACAAACATAGAACGTACTTAAGTTTACATAAATATAAATGTAGAAATTTAAACATGATATATATTGAAAGTAAGATTTAAAGGAATCTTACTTGAATTTGAATTGAAACCAGTATAGGAGATATTAATCTTAGAGGTTCGGATCCAATAAGTATGGATCTTTTTATAGGATAAGAGATGTTAATATAGAAGGTTACAAGAAATTTTGAATATGTTACAAGAGCATAAGTGTTTGATGCCTTCTGCAAAGAAACTCTTCTATAAAGTTCTTCCCTCAAAGCTTGGGATAAGTCTCTTTATATAGAGTAGCACAAGATTATCTTTTTTTAAAATTTTGTAAAGCAAATGATTTGCTTTTTAAAAAGTTGAAAAAGTTGTTTGCCAATTACCATCGAAAGTTGTTTGTTGTTTATGCAAGTAGAGGATCAACCTTTTGAATTGAATTGGTAGCTAGCTGTTTTAACCATTTGTGCCGACAAGAGAAGATGAGCCTGATGGTTTGGAGGATCTTAACTCAGAAATAAAATGGGCCAAAATATTCTTGGGCCTATTAAAATACTTTTTTTTATAGAGGTAGAGACTTCTTATGATTTTTGTATATGAGAGAGGATACCATAACAATCATCTTTATTGTCATCTGTTGGGCTGATGATAGAACCTGAGGATGATGAAGATGGAGAGGGATCATTGTCATTGGTGCTTTTGTAGGAGTTGCTTCATGATTTTGAAATATTCTTCTTCATATTTTGTTGAGGCAAGAAAAGAAGAAGCATGAGATCTATATGCTAGGAATTTAGACTAAGGATTTGAGTCTATAATCTAAGTAGTTTGGTATTGCTTTAACCATTCTATGACAAAATGTTTGGAACTTTTGGTTTCTGCCGCAAAGCAGTCCCGCTATTTTACTTTATATCTTCTGATGAGGATAAAATATCCATGCTAGGTATTGTAGTCAAAATACCATGAATAGACCCAAGGGATAAAAAATTTGGAACAGAAAGAGAGAATTAGTGGGAATTTTTTCTCAGTTTCGAAGGGTTTAAAATTTTGTTTGAAGTAAATGTAACCGGTTTCAACTAAAGGATGATGTTTTATTAGTTTATAAATACAACTAAAGTAATCCCACAATTGAAGAAAACAGTTGGGTAAATTTGAAGTCTTGATGGAATTATTAAGATAGAATAGCCAAGAGTGGCTGCCTTTAGAGTTTTGGAGGAAAAAATATATTGAACCACACATGTTGATAATCTGGATAAGAATAAGAATGGACAATGAAATTACCAAGTTTGACATGGTAACTAATTGAAAATTGGATTGCTTAGTGAAGGGGTTGTTTCCAATCAAAATGATGAATGATATTTTAAATGATATATATGGAGTAGGCGTATTGAGAATAGTTTTGTTGAAGTTTGAAATACTTGAAATTGGCAAAACCTATTATCTCAAGTATTATCATATAGTAAGACTAGATTTTGATAAATCCTAAAGTTTGAAATACTAGTCTGGAGGGAAGACTTTTGTAGTTGCAATGGAAGGGTCAAAATATAAAAATTCATTTTCAATAGCTAAAATATTTTAAAATTTTAGTTTCTCAATCTAATCAGATTTTTCTTTTGAAAGCTTTTGAGATAGTTCAAATGGAGAATTTGGATTAAAAAAAAGGTGAGGTTTTTGTGAGGAAGAACCTACTTCTATTTTGAAAATTGGTTTGAAGGATTTACCAATCTACGAAGACTTCTCTTCTTGTGAGGACTTCTGGCTAATAGTTTGTAAAGCCAAAAGTATTTCTAGTGAATTGGATAGGGATTCTATCCAATTTTGTACTTGTGAAGAGCGTTCTACTTCTTCATCTTCAATTACTGTTTCATACCAGGATTTGATTGGTTTTGTAGAAAAAATGGCTGAGGCAAAGAGTTTTGTAGGGTTTTGTGAATTTGAGATTCTGGAGATTTAGCTTTTATCTATGGGACTTTGTCTTTATTTCTGGATTTGGGAGGCATCAGGATCTGTTTTGGAGGACCTTAGTTAGGAAATCAAGAATTGAACTTGTATCTCCTTTTATATATTCTATATCAAAATAAAAGGTACTTGATATAACTTGCCATCGGGTAAAAATCTATTTTGAAGCAATATTTTGAATATTTTTCTGTAAAAAATTTTTAGCGGATTTGCAATCAATACGTAAAAGAAATTTTTAATTTAATAAATCACTTTGAAATTTTGTAATGCATAATACAATGGAAATAATTTCTTTTTTTGATAGTAGAATAATTTTTTTAATAATCATTCCAATGTGTAGATGTAAATTGAAGAATTTATTTTTTGTTATTTTATACTTGTTTAAGAATAACCTCGTTCCCCAACTCAAAAACATTTGTCTCAACTATTTTAGGAGCTAAGGGATTAGCAATATATAAGCAAGAATTTATTGGACTTGTTTTTTAATCTGTCGAATAATTCTAGTATGTTCATTAGACCATGAAACGTGGTTCTTTCTTAACCTATGCATAGTTTTTGAAGAAATGGGAAACACACCAAAGAATTCTTGGTATAGTGAGTTTGTGAATTGATGGAACTTTCAGGATTCCTTAAAGTGTAAGAATGAAGACAATCATGAACATAAAAAAATGCATGATATCATTAAAAAGAAGGGCCTATTTAACAGAAAAAATCTTGTGACATTATGAGCCAAATTGCCAATAAAACTAAAATAGGTTAAACATGACAAAATCAAAACACTTTTGCATACATGATTAAATAAAGACAATTACTTTTTGAACACAATAGGAGCAGGTTCCATCTTCTAATTCTGGTACACCTTTCTTTCGATTAGCCTCCTTACGAAAGCTATTGTAGGGATCTCATCTATGGTGTGGAAAGAAACTAAGTGTTTGCTCGAGTAAGCTAGCGATGCGGGCCTTGTTAACCTTTAGAGACTCCAATCCTTCTTAGAAATGAGCATCATGGTGGGCACGTTCTTCACCATAATGGTTGGAATTTGAGCAAGTAGACCATGTGATGTCTACCTTATCAGGCAACGCGTTGTTTGATTTTTTTTCAAGAAAAATTGGGACGGATGACATGTCATCCGCTCCAGTTGCAAACAAAAAAAGTTTAAAGGCCCAATCACGCAAGCCTTGACAAAATGGGCCAGGCGAGCTGGCTTGACCTTTGCTTTTTTTTTTCTAATTCTTTTTTAAAATTAATTATTCTTTTTTATGATTTTTTCTCTAATATTTTTTAATTTATATTTAAATTAGTACCCCTTCTCTCTTTCATTTTGTTTGGAAAGCCTCTTTTAAATGACAATTATTTTTTTAATTTTGCATTTAAATTTGAAAAGTTTTTCTGATTCGAAATAAAAAGAAAATTATTTTCAGATAATATTTCTAATATATGCAATTTTGTATGATGTTTTTTCCCCCTTTTATTTTTTTTGATCAATTTAATTTGTGTCTCCACTTCTATTATCATTTGCTTAAATAAAAAAATTATTTAATAAATAAATTTATCAAATACAACCGGATAAATGTCTCGTCTTTCAAGATTAAATATCTTGATCTATACATGTCTCTCGATTTTTGAAGTTTTATTTTTAGGTATCGTTGATGATTTTTTATTTATTTATTTGCATACATAGTTCTTGATTTATTTAATTACATGTAATCATAAAAAAAATTATTTGAACTTAGATTTTTTAAGCTAAAAAAATGCGTTGAAAAAACCTTCATATATATATATATATATATATATATATATATATATATATATATTTATATATATATATATATATATATATATATATATATATATTTATAGGAAATAAAAATATCTAACCCGCAACTAAGTGCGGGTCACATAACTCGTTTTTCACTATTGGTTGTTGGAACACTTTAAATCATAGATATAAAACCTGGCCCAGCCCGACGAGTCAACCCGGGATCCAGGGCGTTGGTCGGGTTTCAAATGGTCAAAACTCGGGCTTGCAATTAGCCCGATCAAACCCGAGTGACGCGGTTTTTTTTTACATTTTTAAAAAAACTCAAAAAATATAAAATTAATTTGTGAATACTTGGCCTCACATATTTTTATATAGTCTGCATCCCCATGAAATGTTCTTAACTTTTCCATGTGAGATAATTATATTTATGAAATGTTTCTTAACTTTTACATGTGGGATAACTATATTTATAGCCTATATCCATACGAAATGCTTCTTAACTTTTGCACATGGGATAGCTATATATATATAGCCTCTATTCACATGGATTTTTTTTTTTTTATGGAATAACTATATATATAGACTACACACACATGAAATGTTTCTTAACTTTTCCATGTGAGATAGTTATATATAGCATATATCCACATGAAATATTTCTTAACCTTTTCATGTGGGATATTAAAACCTTGATTTTTTTTATTTTTTCCAGGTTGACCCGGGTCAACCCGTGTGACCCAGCACCTTAGCCGAGTCAACTTCAGGCTGGATTTAATAACTTTGTTGTAAATAGTTCTTAAGATTGTTGTTCCTCTTTACTCTGATGATTTGGTTTTTACAAAACATAAAATATGCATATAAATCAACAACTGAAAGAAAAATCAATTTACAGTACCTAACAACAAAAATAAACTTAAAGAAATAGATTGATGTAAGGATCAATCATTTTTTACCTTAAAATAATTTATTGCTTGCTCTCTGGTGGTGGCAGTGTGATTGCATATCTTACTCAATTTCTTATTCTTGGTAGCACAACAAAAAAATAAATGACAAACTAAATATTAAATAGTATTCTCTATAAAAAAATTTGACTGAAAGAATGTAAAAGAGTTTTAGAAATATTAAAAAAAAAATCATTATCAAAACCATGTTAGAATTGTCTCTTTTTATGGATATTTCTAACAGTTAATTTTTCAATTTTCAAGTAATTTTTAAAATAAAAAAATATAAACTTGCACAACTTCATTTTAAATAGAGTTTAAAGGGACCTAATTTTTCATTCATACCCTAACATTAACATTGGTCGCATCTACAGATAGGATAAAAAGCAATATTTTGTATTGTTTATCGAAACAAATACGAGAGAAGTAAAGTCATTTTTCATGATTTATTTTAGATTCTTCATTTATGGTTTGTTTCTAATCAAATCGGAAAGTATACCTAGAAAACTGTTATAATAATGCCATCTAGTCATATCTTGAAATGAATATTTTGCCTCGGAAATCAATAGGACTGCATATTTATTTTACTGATATAGTATTTAATTACAGTTGTATTTTAATTTTATATTTTCATGAAAGTATAAACTATATATTCATTTTTTTTAGCTTCCAAAATATTTTTTATTTACCCCTGAATTACATTAAGTTTTATTTTCTTTCTTAATCTTATTTCAATTGCAGGCACAACAGATGAGCCTTCTCTAAATTCTTGAATCTAAGGATCATGATTGGGTAAAACCTCAATTCCGGATCTAAAACTCTCGACGCACACACTAAAATCTTAAATCTATAAATTCAAAAAATAATCAAATAAAAGGATTAAAATACAAAAAAATACAACAATCAAATTACAAAGTAATGATTTAAATGTTTACTTTATTTTTGTTCTTTTTATTTTTAATTCTTTCACAGAATTAATTATGATATAACTATATAATAATAAAGTTTTAGTTTTTATTTTTAAATAGTAAGATCCAAAATCTAACTTGCAGCTTCAGCAATTATACTAAAGATAACTTGCAGCTTCAGCTTCATTTCTCTGTGTATCAAGCAAGACTCGACTCTACCCTGTTGTTGTGATATTTATGATGCTGTAGACTCTTAATATAGTTATAATATCTGGTATGTTTCGAGGCTTGGATCGTGAGTAAAACATGCTAATTTAAGTTTATCCAATTAATTTATTTTTTTCTTAAAAAATCATAATGTTGTTATTTAAAAAAAAACAATATTTTTTTCTGATCCTACCTAACTGAAGCCTGAATTGACGGGTTACAAGGCTGCCAAGTTTTTTTTTAATGCAAACAGGTCCCCTTTTTAATCAAACCACATTATTTTTGTACAAATTTCACAGAAAGCTAAGGGCACACTGCGTAATTCACACGCTGTTTCCCTCATCCGTTCTGTAAGGCATCAACCCACTAAGCAAAGATCATGAAGGATTCTTTTTATTGGTAACAAAAAAAAACTCTTAGTCTGTTAGCTGTGAGCTACCACTTGAGTAGACATTACAAATGCCTCCATTCATGATTCAAAAAAAAGAAGAAGAAAAGCTGAATAGCGGCCTTATCAGTCTGCAGCGACGGAATGGCTTTTCCAGCCCAAGATGATAACAAAAAAAGGCCGAGACACGAGACAGAAGCAGAGAAGAGCAGAAAAGCATTCCAACAGCTGCAAAATAACATGAAGATCCAGTTAAGAAAATTCACCAAACAAGTTTTACAATCAGAATCACTCCCACAAATTGCCAAATCGTCTCAAGTCTCAACAGTAGATATGATGGCATCATTTCACTTTTGGAGCCATGGTGAGTGACAAGGGGGTCCTGGAAATTTTGAATACACATCTTAGGGATGCAATAATAAACCACCACTGCTCAACCCAACACGCTTTTGAAGTACGTGTGCAGTTCTGGGCCATTGGTGTGCAGTTCTGGGCCATTGGGTTTAACAAGATCACAAATGACTAAGATTAACACACCAGGAAAAGAAATCTATAAGAAGCTACTATTTCCACTTTTCTCGTTTTCCAATATATGGACTAATCTCAGAACGGGTGTTTTGTTCTTTGATGGATAACAAATTATACAGGAATCGGCTATTATTTATACAGCAAAAAGAAATCAAGAGATATTGAAACAAGTAAATTATTCACCTGATTGGTAAAAACCAATTGAGTGAAGATACAAACCTACATATAAGTCAAGCTAATCTCCTCAGTGCCACGGGTGAGAACAAAAGAGTTGATCAAATTCATCCCCACCTATTCATCATCTTCTGAATCTGCAATTGTATGAAGAGAGGTTAATAGCTCCAAGTCAAGATGATAAATGCACAAGTCAAGATATATGAAGTGAAGCGAGATAAGGAACTCATAATGCATTTGAATGTTCCTGATAGTATGCACTAGGGACTGTTCAAGAACTCATCATATTGTTGGAATAAGGTGATGCCTCAGGCAGCGTCTTTAAAGTTAAGTTTTAACAACTTCCACCTTCAGCCTCTATGCTCAAAGCAGCAGAAGTAAAAAAAGGTGAGGAAGAGGGGATTCTAAGACTCTGAAGGCAACCATAGACATAGAGGCTGACCTTCTCATTCTGCTTTGAAATTTTCCGTTCATGTTCCAAATTCAGTGGTAAAATTAAAAGAGTAGAAGGCTTACCAGATCTTATATCTTCTCCTACTCTTCCTCTGTTTCTCAGCTGTCTCATTATCATTGAGTATATCAGGATCCACCAGTAGATGTGGAAAACAAGTAACATCAGCAGCATTGTATTGAAGACATAGTACAGTAATTTGTCGTAGGCTAGTGATAAATCCAAAAACTCCACCAATTCATAGCTGAGAAATACCATCCGTATAGTGGATAAGAAAAAAGGAGCCAAAATTAATGAAATTAAGTCATCTACCACGAGGACAAACCTTGTTGCTTTGATAATCCAAAAGGGAAAGAATACTAGTCGTAGTATGACCCATGAGATGGCAAACAGCCCAAATAAAATGCTTGCACTAAGCTCCTTGCCAGAATATTTGAAAACTTTAGCAGCTTCTAAGAATACATCACTTGCATCATGCACAGCGCAGATAATCGTTCCTATCCGGAAAAAACTGGATGGCAAAGTTTAGAGCTTAATTCCTCATTGGATGTCTCCAAATAAAATATTACTCAAACAGTATTAATAGCTACTCTTGTACAGAAATCAAAAGAGGGGCACAAGAGTAGAACTATAAAGAGCTCAGTTCTTCTTGCATAGAACTACTCTCACAAGCTTTGCCATCTCAATCTAAATATACTTGTAAAAGACTAGCAATAAAGAAAAAGGAAGAAAGATCGAGAACAACTGGAAGCACTTGATAATAATGGAAGGTTTAATTGAGCTCAACCTGGAACATTATCGTGTACAGATATCAATAGAGGGGAACAGATTTCAAGCTCTAAACAGCTCGGTCTTGCATACAACTTCTCTAACCAGTTTTGGCATCTCAATCTAAATAGGCTTGCAAAAAGTCTAATAATAAAAAGGAGGAAGAAGGAGACCAGGAGAATCTGCTAAACCTGAAGAAGACTCCATTCAGTATTAATGAACCATCAGCTAATGAGTTGGTTGCAAATTATAGTAACTAGCATTCAACTCTAGGAAAATACGATAGATTTTATCATCTATGCAGCTAATCTTCTTTTCATGTTGCGAAGCTGTTGTTTCCTATGGAAAACCAAAACTGATTATGGATACCAAATAATAGCAAAAATCATCCCCCTCCACTGTAATAGAAATTAAATGTCAAAGATCACAACATCATTGAATTAGTGAGGTACACATGCCCAGGAGAGTTAATCTGAGAGCAACCATAGGTCAATCTCGTACCTCAACATGAACAAAAGCCTGGGAAATGCATCTTATATAATTTGCAAGAAAACAGCTTAAGATAGCATCATTGATAGGTCCAGCTGATTTTGAAATGTTTCAACTGACATTAACTATCAGAGTAAACATATATAAAACAGCTTCAGAGGCATGTCCAAACTTGTGCCATATCAAAAATTAAAATACAGGAGACAATGGCAAATGGGGGACCATAAAGAAGCAACAAGATGAGATTCTCAACAGATTAGAGACAATGATGAAACTGGGAAAGAATTTGCGTGTATGTTATGTACTGCTGCCTCACAACTCAAGAGTACCAAAGCAAAGACTGAATTATTACCTTGTACTGTATGAGTATCCAATCAGTATAACTGTAATTACATGATGAGACATCATCACAGAAAAATCTTTCCTTCTAGTTTCCCAAATAAGGAGGGCAGCAATACTGTATATGTAGAATCCACATTGGCACATGTAGAAAAGCATTATTGGAAACCTGAAATAAAAATGGTTCACGTCAATAAAAAAGACTAATACCCCCTGATGTGGCCCACTTAGAAGTAACCCTAAAATAAGAAGCCTCTTATGCAAGCACAAGTATCAGGGAAAACTTGATATTCCATGCCAGAAAATGCATTTCTGCCATCCTTACCATGTCAATTATGCATAACAATATAAGCAACTATCATCACCAGCTGCAAAAAGTCATTGCATATTAATCACTCACCCCAATTCTTGATGTGGCCAGCCTCTGAAGTACTCTTTTGTATCTCTGAACCATGGTTCGTTGCAGGTAATTTTTAGAACACATATTTCAACAGTAGCATAGTATGTCAGCTTCCACATAGACTCTGAGCATTTTACAATCGTTGCCTCATCAATCCTTGATGAAATAGCTTTGGCTTTACTATACAACAACCAAATGGCCAGCTTCTGAGAAATGAGAAGAATTTATTAGAATCCTATGTATAAAGGGACCGAGTACCCATATATATATTTGTCTATGCAAAGAGTCACAGCAGACAAGAAACAGAGCAAGAACTATGATAAAATGGTTATACTGGGCACAGATATATATCCTGTATTATCAGAAAAATAAATAATCAATATTACTATTAGCATAAGTTAGAGACTTCTGCCCCAGCATATCCATGGCCTTTTCACACAATAATTCTAACCTCTCACAGTCAGCCAAGGTCACTTGCAAATAAGAATTTCTTCAGAACTGTAAGCAACTCCTTAGTACAAAATCAAACATTGCAACAGCCTTAACTGCATAGCTCAATGTGTTTCTAATAGAGGAAATAAAAATCCATACTATTTTACATTTTAAAGCCTTAATAATGATCCTCCAAAAGAACAAACCTTAAAAGTTTTTTTTCTTTTCAAGCATTGCAGCAACTCATTAAGTCAAGCACTATCATGAAAGATTAATGCATGTTGATTTCATAACTAATCTTTTTCCAGAAAAAAAGCAAGGAAATGAAAATCAAACGAGATCTATGTTCATAGAGCTGTCCTCTAATGAAATGAAAAGGAAAGGGAGAGATGATAGAAATCTCCAAGGATATCCTCCTAAAAAACTGAGCGGATAGAGGAAATGGGAGAAATAATACACAACGCACCAATTTCTGAAGCTGCACTGATGCGTTATAGGATGGAGTGGATAAAAAATCCAACCCCAAATTGGCTCAAACATAAGCACTCTCCAGCAGTTTCACCATAAACAAGAATGTACTACGATGCACCATAACTGTTGCCATTGAAAATCATACGTAAACCATGTGGCAGTGATTTGGCAGCAACTCCTATAGCTAAAAGCAACTGCGAGAACTATAATTCCATCCGGGCATAACAAAATGACAAGTAGCCATTCTGAATGGCATACCTGAGGGTCGATCTCCTTTTATATGTTCTTAGCCTACGATATCCCACGGATTTAGAACTGCTCATGATAAAAGTAAGTTCAAGCTACTACTCAAACAAAACGCGCAAAAAAAAAACAAGAAAAGAAAAGAAGGTAAGAGCTACCGCAATTTACTTCTTTTTCCGAGAAAATCAATCCAAACACACTTTATTTTTCAGAACAATTTTGACAAATTATCAACAAATAATTTCAATTAAAGTGAAAATTACTTAGAATCGAAAACCTGTGCTTCATTTTTAGCTTAATTTAAACTCTCTTCATACACCAAGCTCAGATTCCAATAAAAATCCTCAAATCAAAACTAATTCAAAAATAGATTATCCTAAACAGGCAAACAAAAAAATAAAAATAAAAGAGGCAAAAAATAACTAATTGAAAAAAGATGCGAAGAAGACTTACTCGAAAAATGAATCTGTCTAATATGAACCGAGCAAGGAAGAAACCAAAAGCGAAATAAATGGGAAGAAGGAAATGCGAGGGGTTTGCAGAGCCATTGAAGGTCAAGATCGGGTCCATGCGAGAGATCTCCAACCAAGATTGTAGAGTTAAGCATCAATTACTGCCATCAATCCTCTCTTAATAATCCTAATTAAGAGCAAAACACCTCTACTATTATACGCATTTTACTAATTTTAGTAAGAAAGAAAGAAATTGTTTTTTCCTTTTTTTTCTTTTTGGGATTTTTATGCGGTGAAAAAAATAGGAGGCTAGGAACAATCGGATCTCATTGTGTGTCCGTGATGAGAGAGAGTAACATCAGACTAGTCCCTAATCTATGCAGAAGCTGGTAATTATACCCCACCCCCCAACTTATTTTTTTATATGCGGTGTATCAGAAATTCTCAATCAAGGCTCCTCTAAAAATTCACTAATTAACTAATATTCTAAAATGTGTGGGAAAAGTTATGTAGTTTTTTTTATATAATTTTTTTTTTATTTCCCTTAATTATTTTTTTTTAAATATTATAGATTATTACAGTGTTTCTCTATATAAATTTTATATTTTTTTATAATTTTTTTTAAAATTATCTTTGTTGATTTTATTTTTTTAATATTGAGTTAGTTGAAAATTATACATATAACTTTCCTCACAAAACATTGTGGATTGTTATAGTGTTTCCCTATATGGATCTTTTTTCTTTTGTTTTTTTATATGATTATTTTCAAAATTGTTTTTGTTGCTTCTATTTTTTTTATATTAAGCTGTTTAAGAATTTAGCTTTGTGTTTTTTTTTATTTAAAACACTATAGATCACTACAGTCATTCCCCACATAGTTTTTTTTTGTTATGATCTTGTTTAAAATTATCTGTCAATTTTATTTTTTTAATATTGAGCTGGTTGAGAATTATAACTGTATATTTCTTCACAAAACGCTATAGATTGCTATAGTATTTCTCTACATGGTTTTTTTATTATTATTTTATATATTTTTTTAAATTATCTTTATAGTTTTTATCTAAACATTATAGATTATAAGAGTCTATAATTATTTTTATGTTTTTTTTTATAAATTTATGATAATGCACAAGCTACAAGTCCGCAACGGACGGACATGGCATCTAGTCTTTTCTATCCAAAGTGACTATTCCACGTAAGAAAATGTGCGCCCATTTTGAAGAAGCTTGACATCTTATGTTGAAAATTCGAAGGGGTGGGTGGTTGATGGGGACTGGGCACTCTTAATTTTAGAGCAGCATTTATAGTTAGCCTCGAATGAGGGGTTCAGCAGCTGTAGCGGTGTCGAAAGATCCACGTGTTAGTGCTCCGACTGACTGAGTGAATCCTTGACGGGAGAGGTGCTTTTCTCGTGAGCTGGTTTGTTTTTGGTTCCGTTATTTTATATTTCCCAACTGCTAGCGTTTTCCCCGGCAACCAAAAAACAAACTCCATAACCGAACCTGCCACCTGTAAGGGTTTCAAATCCTCGCACGTGCGCTTTAGCTCTACATTTTGCAACTTATAGTGTTCTTTAACGAACATTCAACCTTTAATGACTATTAGAGGACATTATGTTTTTTAATGTGTATCTTGAGATTTATTGAATCTCTCGATGGCATACAAAAGGCAAAGCCATTGGACAATCCCATGTGTGATTTTTGGATCGAGGCCAAAATGCATGGTAATGTGCCAGAAATAATTCAAGTATTTTAGGAATATTCGCATGGATATTTTTAGAATACTATGAGTTATTTTCTAATATGTCAGAATGATCTGGGATTAAAAATAATAACAACACAGATCATTTCAACCTCATAAGCGGCCACCCCTACACTTCTGTTTAGAACTAAGATAATCCCAAACAAATGTGCTTTTCAGGACCTAAAAGGGTATTTGGAGTTGGGTATAGATTTTTTTAAAAGTATTTTTTTTGTTTAGAAATATATTAAAATAATATTTTTTTTAATTTTAAAAATTTATTTTTGATATCAGCACATCAAAATGATCCAAAAATATTAAAAAAATAATTAAAAACAAAAAAACAATCAAATTTTGATGAAAACAGGTTCAACCTTGACACAAAATAAGCATTTAATGTTACCGATTCAAAGCCACTATAATTTGGCAAAAAGGAAATGAGATGCTTGAAAATTTAGTTATTAAATTTAGTTTTGCTAAGGGATTAACTCCATTAAACTTGGATGGCTTAACGTATTAATACACAACCTAATTAACTTTCTAGATAAGACTGATTAGTCCAACTCCATAAAGTTATTTATGTAATGACTCTAATTTTTTTAATATAATTTTATTAAATTTTAGTAGAGTTTCCTCTATATTATCAATATCAAGTTATCGACTCAACAACATCATAACCGATATCAATCAATATGATACTTGTCCTCTCATGCGAGAATATCTCAATTCATTCATCACATCAATATCTCATTGTCTATGATATTCATTCAATTAAATAAAGAAATAACAATTTTTACTATAACAACTAATAAAAAATAATACTTAAACAGTGAAAAAAAAAAGATTTACAAAAATATGAATCACAATATTCAAATGTGATTCATATTTTTAGGTACATGATCCTTAATTATATTCGATAAGTAAGTACAATTAATTTACAAAATTATATTAAAATAAAATATTTGTTTGTTCCATGATTACATCATATAATTAAGCAAAAGACATAAATCTGTTGTCATTCTAATCAACACAATGAGATGAGGTATCTGAAAATTTATTACATAATTTTATTAGGTAAAATCAACGTTACAATCAATGATGATTTATTTTTATGGCCTACACATGTATATACTCAAGTATTCATATAATCCTTTTTCTTCAATACCATTCATAACAAAAACTTCAAACATGACAGAATCCATCATTAATTCATTTCTCCATCTATTTTATCACTAAATTATTTAAATTCTTTAAATTGCTCAACACTTCATGTACTAACCTATCATTCCAGGATTTAGTTTCTTTAATTGCTCATTCAACGAGACTTTAACCTCATATCTAGATCATAAATCTTATTATCCAAGAAATTAGTTTTCTCAATCCGCCCAATAGCAAGAGGACTAATCCCATTAACCAGAGATTTATCTTCTCATTTTACCTAGTAAACAAAGTACCAATCTCATTAACCAAGCATTAGTTTCTTCATCCGTCTAGTAACCAGGGCACTAATCTCATTAACTAGGGATTAGTTTCTAAATCCATCCAGTAAGCAAGACACTAATCCTATTAACTAGGGATTACTTTCAACAATTCACTGCTCATATCTTTTTTATTTAACAATTCATTAATGATCAAATCACTACTAAATTCCTAGAAAGTGACAAGCACCTACCTGATGCTTGTGTAAGTAATGCAGTCCCTTATTATTGATTGGATTCCGCAACTTCTCTTGTACCATTAAAATTAATAAATCACTAATCATTCATTTACCATAAGGATCAACTTCATCTTCCATATAAAATTTAAATTTTCACTCATTCATATGTCGTTATTATCATTTATATTGTTTATAATTGTTTTCTTTTTCATTCAAAATTCAAATTAAAAATCAACATAACTCAATATTATTTACGTATCTCTTAATTTAACCAAATTTAATATTCAAACATATGCTTAGTTGAATTCCTTATTTATAAAGGGAGTGAAATTTTCTCTTTGATTCTTTAAGTTTTTATTTATTTAAAAAAAAAACCTAGAACAAGTCAACCAATCTAAGTAACATATTCTTTCTCCTCTATTTTTTTTTTAGAACTCTAATTTTTTCCCTTCCATTTACGTTTATATACAAGCCATTTAACACAATTTTAATCCATTACATTAATTCTTCAAATTTTATTTCATATTTATAAATATCATTCAATCACAAATTACATCTTTACAACAATTCACATCACATATCCTCAATTTCACATAATATTAACAATTGCATTTCTTCATCATAATATAAAATTTCTCTTATTGTTACTCGGATTAAAATCTTATCCGAGTTTTATAATTTTTTTTTCTTGTATAAAATGATGTTGTTTTTATTATTTTATTTTATTTTATTCATGTATATTTGATTTTATTTTTTAAAATTAAAATAATATTATTTTAAATTAGATCTAAATTAACTTGTTAATTTACGATCCTATCATAAAATTTACTCAAAACCCAAATCTTGAATCGTGTTTATTAGGGAGCGTTTGGCTCTGCTGTTCAACCTGCTTTTCAGCGAATTTCAAATTTTTTTTTTTTTTACTAAAATTGAGTGCGGTTTGTACCTTTTGGATCGTTTTGATGTGCTGATATCAAAAATGATTTTTAAAAAATAAAAAAACATCATTGGTATGTATTTCGGCACGAAAAGCTATTTGAAAAGCAACCATTACCACACTCCCAAACACCCTCTTAATCATGTTTGCAATTAAACTAGGACCCTGCTCAATCACGTTGTGTTTCACTATGGAAATGATTTTTAATTCAAGAGAGAGAGAAAAAATGTTATCGTATAAAAAGCATGTAAAAATTGATTTAAAAAGAAACATGCATATCTCTCTCTCTCTCTCTCATCAGCTAAAAAGTGTTTTAACTTGTAATCACAGGAAAGTCAAACAAATCCTCAGATATTGTTTGTTAACGTGGCTGTATCGTATTTTTTTAAAATGTTTTTTAAATTAATTTATTTTTTATATTTTTAAATTATTTTGATATATAATATCAATAAAAAATTATTTTAATATATTTTCAAATAAAATAAACTTTAAAAAATAAATTATACTAGAATCTCAAACACACTCTAAATTAACATCCATCCAGTTCATAATAACATATGGAAAACCCAAAAAAAATAATTAAATAACCTAAAATAAAAAATATGAAAAAAACTCAAATTGTCAGTACAAAACCCAAAGGACCTGTCACTGCAAAGCCCATATGCGTGGGCTCGGGAGCTTAGGCTTTTTTTATTTTATTAATTTTTTTTGTCTGCACCTTCTTCTTCTTCTTCCTCTTTGAAGAAAAAGAGGGATAGATGATTGTCTCCTCAAAATTAATAAAACACTCTCCCTCGTCTGGAGCCGTAACCTTCTTATTACTCTCACGTGTTAAACACTAAATCATGACACTAAGTTTCTTAGCTAAACGATTAAAAAAATATATCAAATCGGTTCATTGTTTGTATAAACAGATAAACTGACCCAGATCTTTTAGCTGCATTGATAATTATTAGTTCTGGTAATTAGAACATCAAGCTATCAAAATGCGAGAATCATTCATTAATTCAATTTACACAGGCCATAGATTGACAATGGGATAATTGGGACAATTCCCATAAAGACTCTTCCTCACGAGAAGCAGCATGAGAAATATTAGGGTAAAATATCTAGTAGTTAAGAGATAGGGACCCCATGTAAAATCTAGAGGGTTGGGTTAGGAGGGTAGAAAATTCTGTGAATGAGAGAAGGCATCTTGAACTTAAGGGTACGTTATCTCCAAAATCTGGCCGGGAGTCCTTGCCGGGGCACCGGAAATGGGCCATATTGAATCCCATTTTGTGATCCCACCACTTCCCACCTGCAAAAAAGAATTTTATCAATTTTGCTCACAAGATCTCAGATTTCAGCGAGCTAACTGGTCACCAAGAGACGGCCAAACTTGGCAATAAAATGGGATTTTGTCTGTCCATGAAACTGTACCTGAATTTGGTCACTATATGATGGATCAAGATGAGTATCTCCAGCTTGGCGATCTCATTGCCAGGGCAAGCATGCACGCCATTTCCAAATGGCATGAAAGTGTTGGGTTTTGGAGCAACCTGCATCCGCCGCAACCAAGACAAAAGAAAGTAAAATTTGCTTACAGCTAATTTTTAATGAAGATTTCTTTCTTATTTTGTTTTTATCACATACCTCAAACCTTGACGGGTCAAAGATGTGAGGATCAGGAAAGAATTCTGGATTGTGATGAATGTTCCTGAACATTGGCAACACCTTCCAGCCCTTTGGTATTAGGTATCCTATATATATATAGCAGTGATAAATTCTCTGTTTTATAAGAATATAGCTTTTAAATACCATTATCATCACAGAGAAGTTCTTGCTCGAGTCCTCACCATTGTATTCAACATCAACTACTGCTTCCCTGAATGTGAATGATATGATGCTCGCCATCCTCAAGCTCTCTAATATAACCTGTAGATTCCATATAATTACTCATTTCTTTCTTAATTAAGCAAACTTCAGCGATAAGAATATCTTGAATGCAAACAGTATTAATTTACCCTATATGTAAGTGGCATGTTTCTTGTCTGTGCCCATGTTAGAGGCTTCTTTCCTCTTCCATTCGCTTCATATATCTCCATTTGTTCTGCCTGGAATGTATTCACAGTTACTCGATTTATTTCAAGAACTAACTTACAAACAATAAATGAGATTTTTCTAGGGATTTCTCACCTTAACAGCTTCTAGGAGTCTCTGGTCATCATGGAGGTATTTCAGAATCCATGTCAGAACACTAGCTGTTGTGTCCTGGGCAGCAAAAAGTACTCCTATAATGTTGTCAGCAATTTGATCTTCAGTTAAAATCTCTCCCTTCTCATTTTTGAAGTTCAGAAGATGGCCCAGGAAATCCTTCTCTAGTAGTCTTTTCTCTTTTCTCTCACAAATTATCTCACTTAATATCTGATTAAGCCTTTTCCTTGCCTTCGATAACCATAAAGAAATAAAAAGAAGTCAGATTCAAATTCTTATGCGGCTACTATTGACATACATGGATGGATGATGGACAGGACATTTCTTACCAAAAGAGCTTTGTGGTAAGCAGTTCCTGGAATTTTTGTTGGAAATGAATTGTAACCCTTATCTACTATGTGGTAGTTGTCACTCAGCATCTCTCTATGGTTGCTGTCCAGGTGACCAAAGATAGAAAGAATGCCGACATCAAAAGAAAACTGTGTGGAGGACCAAAGGAAAAGGAAAAAAATCACTAACCAGAGAATCCTGATGTAAACATAAATTTGAGGACCCAGTGATCAGAAACTCAAAGAAGAACACAACAACAAAATTCTAATTAGGAACCAATCCATTGCAGTAAAAGGGAGGAGGAATGAGACCATAAGATCACAACCCCATTTTCTTAAATAATAGACAAGTCAAAACTGCATTTAAGTAGCTTGAGCCTTACATATGTACGCTAAAGAGCTAGTCATAAGCTAAGTACTCTATTTTGTTTGGTTAAGAAATAATATTTTATTTACTTGTGAAAAAAAATATTAGTTTACTTTTTTTGGAGCAAACCTTCTTCATTTCATGATATGTGTTGATGATATGCCCACTGGACCATGATTCCAAGGCAGAGATGGCTACGGATTCCATACTGGGAATTAGTTTCCGGATCTTGTCTGGGGATAAAGAACTCTGAACCAACTTCCTTAGAAGACTGTGGTAATCTCCTTGGTGAAAAAAGAGAGCTGAAGGGCCGATCATCTTCTCTTTGCTTTTGGGGTATGTAGGCTTGAACAGGTGAGCATGAGTCACCAGCACAAATCTTGCACCCTCAGGGCTAGCTAGCATAACACAAGGACAGCCAAGTATGTGGCTCTTGAATACTTCTCCATGCCTGAAAAAAGTAAAGAAAAATAACAAGACTGGCTTTGCAGAAGTTCAAATCCATGCAAAGGGGAATCCTGAGAAAGGAAATTAAGTTCATATGGTAATTACTAGAACCTTTTTTGCTTTGTAGCAAAGAAGACATTTGGGTCTTGAGTATAAAGTTGAAGAGTTTCGCCTACATATGGCCATCCCATTGAACCTGGAGGAAGCTTAGCTCTTTGTTTAGGTATCCTATTCTTCTTCTTCAAGAAAGGATAAGAAAGAAGACTAGAGAGGAAGAAGCATACGTAAGCTAGAATTGAAGCAATCTCCATGCAAATGTACCTCTCTCTCCTAAAATTAAAGAAAAAAAGTAGCCTCTTCCTCTGTTTCTCTCTGTGTGTTGGATGCTGCTAGGTTGGTTGAGAATGTTATGTGATCGATGCGAGTGGTGGTGATTATATAGAGGAAGGGGGAAGTTGATGGAGACAAAACAGCAGTGTTGGTGGGAGATTTTGGCAACTTGTTATTAAGGGATTGGCCAGATTAGTTTGTTAAGATTTATACTTATCGCAGGTTGCAGTATCAGCATCGAACAAGTTACTATTGACTTTGTATTAGTTTACTAGAAATTAATCATTCCATGGACATTTTAGGAATACTAAATGGTCTGATCTTGATCGTCCAGGACCAGAAGCAGCTACGTTTTTTTGTTGGCTCACAGTTAAAGTTTCCTGTTTAATTAGAACGACAAAATTGAATAGCTAAACCTAGGGTTTTTTTTTTTTTTTTAAAAAAAGAGAAAATCTTGTTTCTTGAATTAATGCTTTGTCACGAGTTAAATATTTTTTTCAACATGTTTTTATAGTTAAAAATAATTTAAGTGAAAATAAAAAATTTGTGCATACATATAATCAAATAAATCAAGAATTATGTGTGTTAATAAATAAAAAAACCATAAACCATAAATAAAAATAAAAAAACTGACAGACAGAAATACATCAAGATATTTAATCTCGTAAACTGATATATTTATCCAATTGTGTTTTCTAAATTTGTTTATAAAAATAATTTTTTTATTCAAGCAAAAAATAATAGAAATAGAAACACAAATTAAATTGATTGAATACAATAGAAGAGAAATAGTTGCCATTTATTTTAGAAATATTATTCGAAAATAATTTATTTTATTTTTAAAATTAAATTTCATCTATGCAAAAGATAAAAAAAAAATTATAGATGAATCATAAAAACTCTTCAAAATTTAAATGTGTAACAAAAAAAAATAGTTATCATTTAAAAGAGACTCTCTAAATAAAATGAAAAAGAGAAGGAGTATTAATCTAAATATAAAAAAACAATTAAAGAAAAAACCATATAAAAAAGCATTAATATTTTTAAAAAAGAATTAGAACAAAAAAGTAATTTAGAATAAAAATTTAAAGGTCAAGCATTATTAAGTCTAGTAAATCAAGCTAGCCCGCCTGATTTATTTTATTAGAGCCCAATTGTGGGCTTGCTCTGATAGGTCCACATGACTACCCCCTCCCCTTTTTTAATTGCAACTAGTGGTGGTTGTCTGCTCTAATTTTTGTTGATAAAAAAATTAGACGGTGCATCGTTTGATTTGTCTAAAAGATTAAGGTTTATGTTTTTTTTCTATCCAAAAATCTGTTTTTCAACCTATTTTTGACCAAAAACACCTTAGAAATTGTGATAAACCTATCTATGAATTAAAAAACCGTCTAAAAAGCTGAAATCAACCCGAAACCATAAATCAAATTGAACTCAAATATATTTTTTCACAAACTTTAAAGATTAAAAAAAAAAACACCTAATATGAACTCCCTTCATCAAATGGAATCATTTGACACAAATATCGACTGTTTTGGTGGTGTAAATCAGTGTCAACGATATTTTTCTCTTTCACGACCTCTCTTTTTCCTCTCTCAACCAAGGACTAAAAAAACAAAAATAAACTTTTGTACTAAAACAAAATTTAAAAATAATTGAGGCATCAAAATTATATAATTTTTATTATTTTTAAAGTTAGAGGACCAAAATGTATATTTTCTAAAATTTCTGGCACACCATACATGCGTGACGTCTTTTTAATTTTGGTTTTTATTCTTCTAATTTCACCATTGTCTAATAAATCCAAATCAATTGGCCTTCAATTATAATTAAAATGTCCAAAATAAAATTTTAAGAACCAAAATAATTTTTTAAAAAATAAATAAAGTCATCCACAATATTCTATAAATATTTTATAAGTGAATGAAGAGCGTTGACCGCAAAATGTTCACCTCCACAGCGTTTTAAATTTTGAATAATAGTTAGATGCTTATATTAATTAATGGTGCGTAGAGAAAAGAACATACCTATAAAAGAATTACGTGTCTCCAAACCAAAGAACATACCATTCCTGGAAAAGACGGTAACGGTGCCTAATTCATGTTGGCCAGGAGGAGGCTGGTCAGGGTTTTTAAAAGCGCTGGACACAATTAAAATGCTAAGGTCCTTTGAAGCTTGCGTATATTATTATTTATATTAAGAAAATAGATAAGAAAAGTATAAAACAAAATCACAATAATACAAATTTATTTGGCCTATCATAACAAAAAGTTTAATATTGTATTGTTGCTTAAATACTGTACTGCAAATTTTAAAGTACTTCCGTAACCCATCTCATCCATCCAGATTTACTCAATTATATACTTTTTTAATATATTTATCTATTATAATAATATGATTAAATACTTCTTATTTTATAAGAAAATAAATAAACACGAGTTAAAAAAATAAATAAAATGAAGCTAAAAATCTTTTTAATAATTATTAGATTGTCTTTGAACCGACCAAGTCGATTGTATTATATTGAAATAACTCTCACAAAGTTTAGTTTTAATCTCGGGATAAGAGTTTTTTCTAACCATTTCATCTTTTTTTTCTTTTTAATTTTATACTTATATTTTTTTTACAAGTCGATCGAGTTGTTTTTGGGATTAGTCAAGTTGATTTGGTTATATCTGCACAATTTTTATATATAAAATTTAATTTTAAATCCAAGTTAAATAAAAATAGAATCGACAAGTTTTAAAATTAATTATTTAGGGTAGATTTAATAATAATACTAAATAATTTTTTACCATCTTATTATTTTATTATGGTCAATTTTTTTTTATCTGACATGTAGACTATTGTCAACGTGTAAACTAGAATGATTGAAAATACTTGGTATTCTTAAAGACTTTTCATTTGAAGATTAATATTAAATTGTTAATTTTAAATATCGTTAATATGTTCTCACGCTAGGCAAAAGATTTAGCAAAAGAGCTGCGAAATTATAGCTGATAACAAATAAAGCGTTGGTGTATTTTTTTTTAATTGAAAAAGTTATTTTCATATAAAAAATATTTATTTTTATAATCTTCACCTATCAAAACTATTAAAAAAACATTAAAAATTAAAATCTCAACTCACATTCACTAAAATTGTAATAGCAATGACAAATAGTTTTTTTTTTTCTGATAATTATAAATGTTTGGGTCAACTTATATATTTCTCGATTTATTTTTAAAATTTTAAAATTAACAATCAGGAAATTCTTTAATAATACTGAGACTAATAATATTTAAAGAGGAAATTTATAAAACCATTACTCTGTGACTGACAACCTTTGCAATCAAATCATCTGGTTCGAGAGTGTTTGTTCCATCAATCGAGAACAATAGTTAGTGACTTTGACAATGAAGCTATAACGTTGTCGCATTTTTATTTTGTTCCCATTATATATATGGATAGATTAAATCCACTAAAACTATATAATATGAAAACATTTACTTACTAAATTTATATGTTCAGAACAATTTAGGAAATATGTTACAATTAAGGAAACTTTTCTCATTCAATTATAAGACTATGTTAATGGGGGCAGATTTTCTTCCCGGCTCAAAGGGCCGAGGAACTCTGAGGATATTATTTTAAGTTATATTAATCGTATTAATTAGCAAAATCAATATATATTTGATTTATTTGTTAAAAAAAGATAATATTAAAAAGGAGGTACTTTGCTTATCTGCCATGTGTAAATTAATGCTTTCATGATTTTTTGTTCAGTGATGTAAATTAATTCATTAGTCTAAATAATCCTCCACGTGTCTTTCGAAGAGGACTCGATTGCGTTCTAGAGATAATTATATTATCTACGATTTTCAGATATTATTTCTTAGCAATTTTTGTATCCCTCAGGATTATGTGGTAGTTTCTGTTATTTGTCGTGTTCATGAAGCCAATTTTAGTGGCGAATCAGCTTTAGGCGGCGCCACTCCCATGTGCTGCGAATGCAAACAGTGGGACCAGAACTGCCGAGGGTGACGACGGTGCATTATAGCCCATATATTAGAGCTGTTGGGATCTTTCTAAATCAAACCTCTGGATCAGACGGCACACAAATAGTCACATCCTACGGACAGCAAGCAGATGGGGAACCTTCGAGAGCATTGGGGTCCGCAAAGTCTTTGATTCTGTGACGTCATGTCATGGAAGGGAACATCAGGTGGATATCAAAATAAACGCTAGCTGGACCTAACACGTGCCAAAATCTTGGTGGTTGTGAAAGAGAGAGTTCAGGAAGTACGGGGGTGTGTGAGGTATGGTCTAGTTTTTTTTTTCTTTTTTTTTAAAATTTCTTTGTACCTTTTTATTCCAATTTATGTTTTATTTAAATGATGAACAATCCTCCAATAATTTTACTTGCAGTAATTTACTTGATAACATGTCATCTTGAAATGGTAAACTGTTTGTTATTTTGTTTCATAATTATAATTATGCCATTAAATATGCACTATTATTTAAAAACTTGGAAAACTTGTTGTTTTTTCATGAAGATATTGAATATTATTTCTTATATTTTTTATTCATCAATTAAAATAAAATATTCTATTCTGATATACACACACACACACCATGAGCTCAGGTAATATGTTTAGACCCATTTTCCGCCCCTAACGGGCTCAAGCAACTCACTTGAACCCAACACTCTCTCTCGAGTGTTTAGGGACCCCATGTGGGTCGATATTTTTATATTGACTCAGTATATATTTTTTTTGAGTGGAATATAAATCTTAATTTATAGGGATGAAATGATTTTCCAACATTTTCTCTTTATAAAAGGACAAAACTCATGAGCTATAAATATCTCATTAATCCTTCATGTTCAAGGTTCACAATCTTCATTCTCCACTGCATGTATATTTTTAGAGTCTATCTCTCTAGAATATCATTGCACACACTCTCTCACTATCAATATACTTACTTAAGAATTTGAGAATTGTCTACCATAAGAGACATTTTACAGGTATTTGGCCTACCATCTATTAACCACCTTGGCTAACCAGACAATAGCTACCAACCACATTACCTTTCCACATCAAGTTATCAACCACATTGACTAAAGATAATGAATCAAATTGCAAGGATCATGTGATTAACCGATTATATAACACATAAGCCATATTCATAAGTTACATGGATTTTTTAGGACTTAAGTAATTCCTTTTATAATTTATAATTAAGAAATGTCTTACATTGGTATTAAGCATCACCCGTCAACGTCTTACATGACTATTAATCACCACTAATCTAGGAGTGATATTTCAAAACAGGAGACCATAACCACTAATCTAGGAGTGATATTTCAAAACAGGAGACCATAATTCAAGTTGTTTTTAGTTATTAGCATCTTTTTTAATATTGATGAAATAATATTGTTCCAAAAGAAAAATTAGAGAATAACACAATTTATACATGTTATGGTTAGGAAATATGACATTCTTGATTGTTCATATTCAAAATCACGACATTTAAAATAAATTATGAAATGAGATGCCCATGAGGAGAGAGGAGACAGAAAAATAAAATAAAGAAAGAGACCCTAGATGCACATGAAGCTCCGATTACGATACCATCGACACCATTAGAAATATCTCGATGATACAAATCCAATGACACTAAGAATAGTTACCAACGGTGGCTTAAGTGGGTCACAATTGTCATCCAAAGGTGGTGAGTGGCTTACTTGCTTTTAACAGCAAGTGTGACCCCTTTGGGTCATTGTTGGTGAGCTTTCTTGGTGTTCTTAGATTCATCTTGTCGAAATCTTCTCGATGGTACCCAATATGTCATAATTAGAGCTTTATTATGCTTTTAAAGTCTTTTTTTCTCTCTTATCTCTCTTTATTGTAATTTGTTAGGAAAGAGGAGAGAGATCAAGACACCAAAAACACATTAAAGCTCCGTTTATGACACTACTAGTACCATTAGAAATAACTTGACAAGATGAATTCAACGATATCAAGAAAGATAATAGTGACCCAAGTGGGCCACACTTGTTGTCAAAGGAAAGTGAGACACTCGTCACCTTTGGGCGGCAATGGTGGCACACTCAGGTCATCAACGATGACTTTCTTCTCTCTCCTCACAAATTAAAATAAATAATAAAATTAAAAAAATAAAAAATGAATTAAAATAAAATAAAAATCCCAAATTCTATTATTAATTTAAACAAATATTATTAACACAATTTATCTATCTAGTGGAACGAAGCTGGAGGAGGAAACAGATCTTAACCGGAACCAGGGGACGATGAAGTTGACCACAAGTACTATGAATGTTGCCAATAGCTGCTCGAGGACATTCACTTTATCTCTCAATTTGACCATCTCAACTCTAAGTTAGGCAATCTTAGCACTAAGTTGGGTTGTCTCAGCTTGAACTTGTTCTTGTACAATCACATGGACAACCGAAGATTGATGGCTCGATCCCGATTGTGAGGTCCCAACACCCCACATATCCTCGAACGTAGTGTTGGAGATACAATAAAATCGATTTCTATCATGTCCACTGGTACATCCAACCTCCAACTTGCGTTTTGGATAGGTTGAAGGATCGCCCATGTATCTCTCTTACAATCAGGTGTTATATGTTTCTTGAAAAAAAAAAACAAGTCAACAAATAAAAAAAATAATAACTTAAATTTTTTTTGTTGAAATCCAACTTATCACGAACTTCTAGATTTGGTTATCCACAAGCTGTGGCACCCTGTTCTGATAGTTCTCCTTCTGCATGCGGGTTTCAACAAATAGCTCAATTGATCTTGGATCGTGCATAAGCACCATAGCCTACAAAATAAAGCTATTGTTAGTTAAAAAATTTAAAATAATACAACAATTTTAAAAAAATTATCTTATAAAACATAATTTTACCATCCGTTTTGCATGCAAAACAAACAGAATGGATCCATTGGTGTGGGTGGTAATAAAACCATGAATTTTCTTGGCCCGGTTCTTTAAATCGGATTGTGACTGCTGCAAGAAATGCCCATACATCATGTGTTGGATATAAATGTCCCAGATACTCTTCAAGACGTGTGAAGGTCTAAAATCCTCCATACATCCATATCTTCCTAACCTAAAAGACCTTTATCTTTTGCATATTTCTTTGAATTTTTTTTAGGCATCATACCAGAAATCACGCAACCTGGTTCATAGAAAAAAATTACCAGTTAAGATTATGAAAAATAAAATTTTAACATTTTAAAAAATATCATATTTTGAATTCAAACTTACTTAATGACGTTGTGATTCTCTTAAACTCTCCTGGTCACGCCGTTGTCAGCCTCTTCCCAATAATTATTTTTCTTACACGTCAAATTCATAAAATAATTACTTTATTAAAATTAAAAATCTAACTAAATTAAATATTAAAAAAATGTTTTTGTATACGCTAACCTTGGAATTTCCAAACCAAACATCTATCATAAGCTTCTATTTAGGATTTTTAGAAACCTATCTTCACTGAAACAAAGGCACTTCCATCAATGATTTTATCACCGATGTTATCGTGCGAACAACCTCTATATTTATAAACTTGAAATTCCATCTATTCATTGAAATTAATTATCAAAGATTATCCATTATTGTTTATTTTTTTTATCATGCAAGGAAGGAAAACAAACTTACATGTTGTGGTCGGGCTTCCACTAAGCTATATATTTCCCAGGGTATACATTTTGCTAAAAAAGGATGCCTCCTTTGCGAGTCGCGCCGACACTCGACGAGCATGCATCGAGAGAGGGTACATGTGCGTGAGGTGCCTCGTCATGATTGACATCTAGCAACTCATACTCATCAAAGGGGCTGCTAGAAGAACCAACAACACTCTTATCCTTATTACTCTTTAATGACCTTTTTTTCATCATCTAAAAAAATTTGATAAAAATAAAGTAATAACATTATTATTATATCCTTTTTTTTTAAATTTTGACAGCACCTCCTCTATACCGGACACTACATAAAATTTTAAAATCTAGAAATACGCATTAATAAATGAATCCACAAATCAGTTGATTTTATTTATGAATAATATTTAATTGATTTATCTTGATATCTACGTGGAATATTGCAAGATGTAAATTGCATCTCAAAAGTAATTAAAAAAAAGCATTCCAAAAATATTTTTTTCCATGTAACCTAAATATTTAAATTACTAAAATTAGACAAGAACCCATGAAATTCAATTAATAATTTCTAAAACATCTTAAAATCCTAATATATTTTACAATTAAACCATCAAATCAATAGGAACCTAAAATATTACTCTCATTTAACTTAAACCTATATATTCCCACAAGTGAATTTCACAACCTCATATTACCAACAATAACCTCACTAATTTCATAACTAATACATCAAATCCCCTCTCTGAAATTGCTAAAATTAATTTAAAAATAAAACTAACTAATTTTCAATTCACATAAAACTTATTAAAATTCAATTCATACTCTCGTATTAACAAAATAACTCAATCTATTTCATAATTAAATCATCAAACTTAAAAAACTTCAAAATTACTATCTTTCACCAAATCCTAAATCTATTTTTCACCACCAATCAACAATTAACCCAAATCATCACAATTAACCCAAACCATAACAATTATCAATCCATCATAATAATTTATTACAAAGGTGTAAAAACATCCAAAATATTATGTGGGTTTAAAAATAGACCTTTAATATGGTTGAGGACAAATACAATTGTTGGAATAATTGAGATCCTTTCAGAGGCAACCAAAATAGTGTCGGCACATATGAATAACCAAGTACCTCAAAACTTCAACTCGATCAAAGAAATTTATCAAAAAAAAGTAAAAATTAGAATCAAAATAAAAGGTAAACAAACAATAAGTTTTTAAAAGAATGATCTCACTAAAAAAAATCAACCTAAATAGTATCAACAAAGAAATAGAAAGAGTAGAAGGATGAGAGGGGGGATATTTACTTGGCATGGAGGATGAAGACTTGTCACCTGTCACTATTGTGGAGGATAGAGGGAGAGGGGAAGATAAGGCGATGAAGGGAGAGGGATAGGGGAAAATAAAAAGAGGAACGATGAAAATAAGAAATTCTTCTGGGAGAGAGAAAAGAGGAAGAATATGAGTATTTTTTTTCTAGAATTAAGGATTCAGGTCTTTTACTAATTGGGGTTTTACCAATAAATTTACTGATGGGCAATTAAATATTTATAAATTTTAAATGTCTTTCTGTAATTCTGTTTGTAATTAATACTAAAATCTTTTTAGAACACCTAAAAATTACCAAACCCCACAAAATTTTCCAATGAAATTTTGTTTTATTAGTAAATGTATATGTAATTTTTAGTGGAAAAGTCCTGTAATTGTTTTTTCAACTCCCTGAATTTCTCTGAGGGACTTAGTTCATCGGTAATTTTGTCTGTAATGTTAAATGGCAAAGTCCTATAATTTTTTTCAACTCTACAAAACTCTCTGACACGATCAAAGAGTTGATGTCTTTTCCCAAGTGTAGGAGTGTCGAAGTAATAAATAACCCGGCAAGACCGGGGTCGAACCACAAGGAGGTGAACTATATAAATTACAAATAATATATATAATTTAACAAAGAGTTAAAGAGATCTTTGAGATGTGAGATTAATGTGAGGATTAAACAATGATAAAAACAGTTGTCAAGGTTAGAGGATCCACTAATGATATTAGAAGTAAATATAATATAAACTCTTTTTATTACTCAACTGGAAACCAAACACAAAGGAGGTTCCAATCGGATGATTTATCCGTAATAGTTCATTATAAATTTTTAACATGATCATATTAATTATCTTATTTTAGTAACACCATACTTTTAAATATTGTCAGGAATTCATGATGCTAACTTATGTTAACAACAAATCAAGTTCCTTTCATAGCATAGGTGTACGTTATACCATACGGTTGGCTATGAAAGTGCCAAGCATTTGTTGTACCAAGTGTTATACAACACAAATCTAGATTAATCATTTAACAAGCAAGGTATTAAGAATTAGTAAGATAGAAAGATAAGACATGTTAATAACAAACTTTCTTGGATATAAACATTAAAGTCCATGTTGAGTTTATATTATGCTTATTCTAACACCATTAGTGAAACCTTTTCACCTTGACATAATTAACTTAGCTAAACATAATGAAGGAGAAGAACATAAATAAACAAGATAAGAATATAAATAAGATATAAGTTAACTAAGTAAAGGAAAGGAAATGAAAAGCATAAACAAGAGATTAATATAAACAAAACTTAAGCATTACATAAATATAAAGAGAGGGAGAGCAAGAACATGATCTTGATTTGAAAACCAAGATGCCTAAATGCATGGCAAATGCCTCCTTTTATAGGCCAAAATTCAGAATTATTGATTTGATGACTAGTTGTTGAGTGGGTGACCACCTCTTGACTTGGTAACAATCCTTATCTTCTTGTTTGTAGAAAACATTATTGCCAACATCAGAATTTGAACAGATAGTCTTCATGAAAGTTCTGGAAAATTATCTCAGCTTTCCAACGAAACAAGAATCAGTGCATTTGAACTTCTAGAACTCGAGATATGGGCTGAACACTGAACAATGTCTGGGCTGCAAGACATATTCCGACTTCTCCATTGTTGCTACCATTTGAACTCGAAAAAATAAATGACTTTAGTTCTGATCACGAATGATAAAGAGAAACCATGTTAAACCAAAGAATCTTAAACAAAACTAAAGAAGTTTCCTTCGTTTGCTAAAAACAAAGCCCATTTGGGTTCCTGCCATTAGGCAGTGGTACAGTCCGTACCAGAAGGAGACAACAATTTTACTCTTAGTTCTAGGAAGTATATATGATAGAACAACCAAACCAACAAAATAAATATCTTTGGGACATGATGAATGTTCGATCAAACCTAGTCAGCATATATTAAAATGGTCATTCATATATATATATATATATATATATATAT
>Ga0307515_10003644_pt1 | contig 32373 bp, 33 predicted proteins | sample 17_EM_MG_FD_194513 | JGI IMG/M metagenome (GOLD analysis project Ga0307515, IMG submission 194513) | Populus trichocarpa ectomycorrhiza microbial communities from riparian zone in the Pacific Northwest, United States - 17_EM | ecosystem: Host-associated > Plants > Roots > Unclassified | place... | reverse complement strand
AATGGATGTCGGCCGATGACCGCCGGGGACGGCCGGGGACGGAAATTTACCGTCAACGGCCGTCCCTTCCGTCCGTCCCCGTCCGGCCTCAAAAAAGACGGCGCCGTTCCGTCCTAGCTCAGGACGGCCGGGACGGTTGACAACACTGTCTGCACCACCTACTCTTCATCGTGACTTCCTTGCTAATGGCTTGTGTTAGAATCTATCTTACTCAAATTCAATGAATGCCCTCCACTAATACACCATCTCTTACTACTGTCATGCTTTCACTAAGCCCTGTCTCCAAAATGCTCTAAATCACACAGCACTGCTGGATACTGACTACAGCTAGCTGGAATGTGAGCCGAGCTCCGGTAGCTAATGATGTGATGGGTATTGATGGAAGAGGGTACAGGGGTTGTGGGGATAAGGCGCCAAAATGGAAGGGTTGGCTGGGGTGTGGGCATTTTGTAGTATGTGAATAGTGTACGTCGGCTGAGGGTTGTTTGCAGGGACAGATTGGTGAACTGAGTATCAGGGGTGGTGAATGATGCACATCTGGAACAACAGTTGCTACACCATGCAGAGGGCCGACTCAGCAGCACAGACTCTTACTAGAGGAATCTCTGGCCGCAGTATTCAGCCGTTTAGGGTCCAATCCTTCTGGGTGAGATTGTTGCTGTGAGATCCCTATCCCTGGCCTTAAGAGAAGTACCTGACATCTTTCTCCGCAAATTCTGGAAATATTGACAATGGCTATAGCTAGATCAAGTGTTACACTAGTACTGCCTACAACTGCAGATATCGAACCTTCCTTATATACACGTGATATTACTGGGGATCTAGTCCACAACTCCTTTCTTGCTGACTCATTATATGCCCCCATGCCTGTTTATTATTAGAGCAGCGAGATCCATGGACAGGGGGATCATCGATGTGAAAGGAAACGAATTGTGCGAAATACTACAGATCGTGACCATCCTTCAAGTGAGAATCATGGGTGCGGACACTGAAGAGCTACAAAAAATAAGCGAGGAGATCCACCCTGAGCACAAAGGGGTGACAATTCCTGTGCAAGTGAGATGGCTATCGAACCCCCAAACCATCAGGAATAGAGTGCAGAGGGGAGATATAAAGGTATTATCTGTGTTCTTGATTGTGACTGGGAAGAAAGTGGCACAGAGACTAGTGATCAATGGAGTAACTGCTGCGGAAATACGATACAAAGTGGAACCGTATACCAGCACTAGCCTCAACAGTGAATGCCATTGCTGCTGCGAATGGGGCCATGTCGTGAGCAAATGCAGCCACCATCAACTGAAATGCAGCTACTGTGCTGGACTGCACCAATCAGGTAAACACAGATTCAAAGGAGTTGGATGCGCATTAATGCAAGCGGCATTGTGCAGCCTCACACAGGAAAAATGCCAGAGCTGCAAGGGGATTCTTATAGCATTCAACTGGAAGTGCATGAGGACAACCGAGGCCATTGGGATGGTACAACAAAGCAGGAGATTGCAACCAAATGGATGAGAGACTGGGGGGGCAACTGGGGCTAACAGAGCAGCACTTGGCACCAGGCAGGCAAGGGATAAAAGAGACAATTAAGCGCGGCCGAAGGCCGACCGGAAGCAAGACAATATCGGGAAGAAGGAGGTGGCACAGCCGGAGAGCGACGTGACCATGGCTGAGACTGCTGGGGAGACTGAAATGGGAGCCGCTGCATCTAATGATTAGAGCCACCGGGAAAAATGACCTTACGCGACGCGTAACTCATAGAGAAGCTGTTTCTGGGATGATAATCCATAGCATATTTGACGCGTGGCACTATGAGGTCCTATGGACCTACGCGCTGACTAGATTACTATGATACGCATGCGATTATGTGCGCTTGATACTATACATCATGCTGCATTCAACAAAACTGCCAAATGCACTTCATTGCTTGCTCCCAAGTAAGCTCTCAAGACGCTCTCAAGACGCTCTCAAGTACACTCCCAATTGCACTCGATGACACACTCCCAGCCTGCTTGACTGTATGCTCCCAAGTAAGCTCTCATGACGCTCTCAATCACACTCCCGAGCACGCTCTCAGTACACTCCCAATTGCACTCGATGACACACTCCCAGCCTGCTTGACTATACGCTCCCAAGTAAGCTCTCAAGACGCTCTCAATCACACTCTCAATTGCACTCGATGACACACTCCCAGCCTGCTTGACTATACGCTCCCAAGAAAACTCTCAAGACGTTCTCAATCACACTCCCGAGAACGCTCTCAAGTACACTCCCAATTGCACTCGATGGCACACTCCCAGCCTACTTGACTATACGCTCCCAAGTAAGCTCTCAAGACACTCCCAAGAACACCTCCGAGTACGCACCCAAGTACACCTCCGAGTCGCTCGCAAGTACACTCTCAAGAGGGAAAACACTCCCAATCTCTCTGGACTATATGCTCCCATGTATGCTCCTGCATGCTCGATCCAGAAACTTGCTGAGTTGCAGACGCCAGGCACTGCGAGGCGTGAGGCTGGTGGCGTATGGTGAGCATAGTTTGGCGAGCGGCGGGCTGCGGGTGGCATGTGGCGTGTGGCGTGTGGCAGGTGGCAGGTGGCAGGCGGCGTATGTTGGCCGATATCATGACGTCGGTCGATATGGTAGTCTGAACCTTATCTTTAGCGCGGCCATCAGGACAAGATCTCACGATGCCTGAAGGTCATGGTGTTGACAATTGCAGCCTCAGATTCTGCAGGAAAGGTAGACAATTGGATCTCGGGGAGAGCAGATCTCCGACTCAGTTTTCTCAGTGGAATTTGCAGCCAGTCTCCAGTCGATTTTGGGCTTATGCGTACGCATTCGGTCCGAGGCTGATGGTGATGATGGTGATGGTGATGATGGTGATGGAGCTGGTGATAGTGATAGTGATGGTGATGGTGATGGTGCTGGTGATGGTACCGAAAGCACTTAGTCAAGTAGGTTGGCTACGTCAATGTCAAAGTCAAAGCATCAACAGACTTAGAGCCTATTAGCCAAGCTTCCACAAACTCAGAGTTTTCCATCGGCCAAACGCTTCCCATGGAAAACTCTACTCCTCCCGATGGGAGGCTCTCTCAAGAAGGCTCTCAAGCAGGCTTTCGAAGAGGCTTTCAAGCAGGCTCTCAAGCAGGCTCTCAAGCGGACTCTCAGCGATAGTGTACAGTACCGGTATAGCAGCGAAGACTGCAGGCAGTGAAGACTGGTATAGGTCCATCTCCGGCTGTCAGCCGTATATAGTTCCATAGGCCCACGCGCACATCTCTATGAATCGACTATAGATGACTATAGGCTGCGCGTCGCGCAGGGGTCCACGGGAAGCTTGCTATGAGCTGCTCGTGTGCGCGTAGCGCAGTCTATAGTCGATTTGCACTTTTGCCGATGGCTATTCAATAAAGTTCGGTCAGGTCCTACCTGAGGACCATAGCAGCACTGGAGATGGGAGTGGAACGAAAAGCAGATTTGGTACTTTTGCAGAAGCTGCCAGGGGCAAAAGGGGGAATTGACATCTGCCCACTGGCATATGAAATGAGACAATGAAACAGAGTGTGGTCAGCAGTACACAAGGGAAGTGGCCTTGCAACTGATAAACAGACAAACCTGAACAGGGGCGCAAACGATGATATCATTGTAACTGATGTAAATTCAAGAGGAGTCAAGTTGATGATGATCATGAATATTTACAATCAGAGAGATGTGCAGACCAGAGAGAGATGAGCAAATGAAGCTAAACTGTCACAGAGCCATCTGACAGGAAGGCGGCACAATGCTTACAGGCTACATGAATGGGCAAAGCCCAAGGTGAGACCCAAGATGCGGGGAGAAATAGGATCAGTGTTCTCAACCGTCCCGTCCGTCTCCGTCCTTCCTCAAGACGGACGGAATGTCGGCCGTTATCCACCATCATCGGGCAGTTACTGTATATCTTTAGACTAAACCCAATCAAGCCCGATAATGTTATACAGGCTTCAGAATGTATGAAATCCTGGTGCAGAGGGCGTAATCTTTGGAGAAACAGAGTCAGAAATGGTACGGATGGAGCAGATGCTCACAGGTCTTGCATCATGGTCAGAATAGTAATTGAAATCATTTTCTTACAATTTTTGTTATGTGCACTAAGACTTCTCCGTCGACGGCCATCCTTTCCATCCGTCTCCGTCCAGCCTCAAAAAGACGGCGCCGTCTCCGTCCTGCTCTCGGACGGACGGATTCTTGCCGTCCGTCCCCGTCCTGACCAATCCCGGACGGACGGGACGGTAGTGAACACTGAATAGGATGCAATGTTTTGGGAGGTGATTATAAATGAGTACGGACTAGAGATTGAACATAACTCCCAGCCTACACACCATTCAGTGAGAAATACTGAAGAAGGGGAATCAACTGTAGACCAGACCCTATCCACTGAACGAATTAGACGTTGGACCATACTGAATGGGACTCATGCTAAATGCACTGCATCGGCAAAAGTGCAAATCGACTATAGACTGCGCTACGCGCAGTCTACAGCCATCCATAGTCCGTTCATAGACATCTGCGCGTGAGACTATGGGACTATATACGGCAGGCAGTCGACAAACCTCAGCCAGTCTTGACTGCCGTTAGTCTTCGCTGGTACTGACACACTCATTGAGTGCATCTTGCGTGGCCGCTTCCGAGCCCGCTTGAGAGCCTGATAGAGCCGGCTTGAGAGCCTGATTGAGAGCCTGATTGAGAGCCTACTTGAGAGCCTGCATGAGAGCCTGCTTCAGAGCCACGCTTGAGAGAGCCGAGCTTCGGCAGGAGTAGCGTTTCCAGTGGAATCTTTGGGCCGATTGAACTCTGAGTTTGTGGAAGCTTTGGCCAATAGAAGGCTTAAGTCTATTGATGCTTTGACATTGATGTTGACGTAGCCAACCTACTTGACTAAGTGCTTTCGGTACCATCACCATCACCATCACCATCACCATCACCATCACCATCACCAGCACCATCACCATCATCACCATCACCCCCGGACCGAATGCGTACGCATACGACCAAAATCGACGGGACACTGGCTGCGGATTCCCCTGAGAAAACTGAGTCGGAGATCTGCTCTCCCCGAGATCCAATTGTCTGCCTTTCCTGCAGAATCTGAGGCTGCAATTGTCAACACCATGACCTTGAGGCATCGTGAGGTCTTGTCGTGGTGGCCGTGCTAAAGATAAGGTTCAGACTATAATATCGACTGACGTCATGATTTCAGCCAACATACACCGCCTGCCACCTGCCACACGCCACACGCCAAACGCCATACGCCTCCCGCCGCCCGCCCGCCAAACACTGCCCGCCATACGCCACCAGCCTCACGCCTCCCGGTGCCTGGCGTCTGCAACTCAGCAAGTCTCTGGATCGAGCATGCAGGAGCATACATGGGAGCATATAATCAAGTGAGATTGAGAGTGTCTTTCCTTTTGAGAGTGTACTTGGGAGTGTCTTGAGAGCTAACTTGGGAGCGTACAGTCAAGCAGGCTGGGAGTGTGCCATCGAGCGCAATTGGGAGCGTGCTTGAGAGCGTTCTCGGGAGTGTGCTTGAGAGCGTCTTGAGAGCTTACTTGGGAGCGTACAGTCAATCAGGCTGGGAGTGTCATCGAGTGCACTTGGGAGCGTCCTTGAGAGCATGCTCGGGAGTGTGTTTGAGAGCGTCTTGAGAGCTTACTTGGGAGCGTACAGTCAAGTAGGCTGGGAGTGTGCCATCGAGTGCAATTGGAAGCGTCCTTGAGAGTGATCTCGGGAGTGTGCTTGAGAGCATCTTGAGAGCTTACTTGGGAGCGTATAGTCAAGCAGGCTGGGAGTGTGCAATCGAGTGCAATTGGGAGCGTTCTTGAGAGCATTCCCGGGAGTGTACTTGGGAGTGTCTTGAGAGCTTACTTGAGAGCGTAAGTCAAGCAGGCTGGGAGTGTGCCATCGAGAGCAATTGGGAGCGTACAGTCAAGCAAGCTGGGAGTGTGCAATCGAGTGCAATCAGGAGTGTACTTCAGAGCGTGCAATGAAGTGCATCTGGCAGCTTGCATTCAAGTTTGTTGTATGCAGTGTGATGTATAGTATCCAGCGCACAAAATCGCATGTGTATCATAGTAATCTAGTCAACGTGTAGGTCCATAGGACATTCATAGTGCCACGCGTCAAATATGCTATGAATTACCGTCCCAAAAACAGCTTCTCTATGAGTTACGCGTCGCGTAAGGTGATTTTTCCCGGTGTGACCACAAAGTGATTGAATGAGAAATTAAGGTCGACAAACAGAAAGAGGCAGATCATGTGCAAGTCATAGGATGGAACCTGGCCGCAATGTGAAAGACAGACAAGAAAGCAGCTGAAGAACTTTGGAAGGAGCTGGAATGAGAAAGAACCCATCTAGGTGAGGAATGCATGGGGGATGAAGCAGAGCAAGAGGCTTAGTGGTATCAGGAAGCACTTAACAAAGTTCTAGATCCAAAAGGGAAGCAAATGAGGATCTGCACTTGATCAAAGAGCTGGTGGAATGGCGATATCAAAGAGAAGAGAAGTGGACTGCGGATAGAGAAGCAGTGTTCACAACCATCCCGTCCGTCCGGGATTGGTCAGGACGGGGACGGACGGCAAGAATCAATCCGTCCGAGAGCAGGACAGAGACGGCGCCGTCTTTTGGAGCCTGGACGGAGACGGACGGAAAGGACGGCCATCGACGGAGAAGTCTTAGCGCACATAACACAAATTATAAGAAAATGATTTCAATTAGTATTCTGACCATGATGCAAGATCTGTGAGCATCTGCTCCATCCATACTATTTCTGACGCTGCTTCTCCAAAGATTACGCCATCTGCACCAGGATTTCATACATTCTGAAGCCTGTATAACATTATCGGGCTTGATTGGGTTTAGACTAAAGATATACAGTAACTGCCCGATGATGATGGATAACAGCCGACATTCCGTCCGTCTTGAGGAAGAACGGAGACGGACTGCCTTTGCGCCGTCCATCCGTCCTGGAGAAATCTCGTTGAGAACACTGTAGAGAAGAGGTGTGGCAGGAGGGTAGAAGTAGCAGTACACACAAAAGCAGAACAGCAGAATTGAATTTGGCAGTCTATGAGCCAGATGTGGAAGGATTACTTACAGAACCTCAGGGGGGGCAAGGTCTGAAGGACAGCAATGTTCACCAACCCTCGACCAGGAGCCACCATGGAAGTGTTGACCGACAGCGAGGGAGTGCAAGCAAACACCATTGCCCAAATGGAGACAAGGCTCAGAGGAGAGTCTTTTCCAACAAACGGAGGCAACCAGTACTATGAACTAGCTCCATCAGGTCAAGCTAACCAGAGTATAACTCAGCAATCAGTTAATGAGCTCTAATTTCGCAGTCTGTCAAGAAAGCCCCAGGCCAAAACAAGCTGTGGTTCAGAACCATATAGCTACTCTGGAAGTGAAACAGAACGAGATTCGCAGGACTAACAAATGCGGCAGTCCAGGCAGAACCTCACCCATCTGTCTGGAAGTGTGCGGGCGGGGTAGTTATTCATAAACAAGGAAATGAGGATTATACGAAGCTGAAATCTTACTGAATGATTTACCTGCTTAGATGTATGGAAAAAGTTGTAGAGAAAGTAGTCGCTACGTTGCTATCCGACAAGGGCGAGAGAAGAGTACTATTAAGTCATGCAGAGACCATGCACTCGCCCAACCCTCATGAAAGACCGGCCGTCGAGCCAGTTATACTGAGCAATGACACCATAGATAAGAGAGAGGTGATACACCAGTCGAGAGAGAGAGAGGCCAAAGTGGACGCAGGGGTCTGGATGTGGTGGATGGACAGATCGCGATCTGACAACAGCCAAATGGGAGCCGCTGCAGTATACAAGCATCGAGATGGCTGGAAGGTCTTCTGCGGTCACCTCGGCACCAGATGTGGGGAGGTCTATAATGCAGAGCCATGTGCAATCAGACTCGCACTCCGCAAGTCAGTAAAGAAGAGAGACACACTGCAGACACACAGAGTGACAATGGTGGCTGTCTTCAGCGACATGCAAGAGACCATCCGACAAACAGAGCACCTGGAGCCTGCGTAAGGGCAGCCTCTAGCCGGGTGGATTAACCACAACGCAAGGACTCATCACAAAATCAGTCTTTAAACAGTAATCCACTGGGTTCCGGAATGCACTGGCATCTCTGGGAATGAGCAAGCAGGTTGCCAAGCGAACCTAGTGTGAGAAGACTGCAGAGCAGGCACAGTTCAAGAACGCATATACACCTCAGTGGCAAATAGGACCAGACGAATCTCAGAAGCAAAGATGGCGGTGAAGGCTAAGTGGGAGGCCAACAAATGCAGCAAACACTATGGCTACAGGCTGAAAGGCAAAGCTGGGAGCAGAAGACCCATCCCAATGAATAGCGTGAAGTCACTGGCAGCCAGGTTCTACTGACTGAAGTCCGGGCATGTACCGACTGGAGCATACCGAAAGCGGTTCGGACACTGAGAGGATAACATGTGCTGGTGGTGCGGAGGCGGAGGCGGAGCAGCGCAGACGCGAGAGCATCTCTTCCGCCACTGCAGCCGATGGAATGACCAGCAGAAAATGCTCTGGAAAGCAGTGGGGAAGGCCACAGGCTGGAAAGCGGGCAGATGCCGACATGTGCAGGTTGCTGAGCTGTTTTCCATGGAGAAGCAGTGTTCGAAACCGGCCGGGCCGGGCCGGCTTTGATAGTTTGAGGCCCGGCCACCGGGCTTTCGACAAAGCCTGGCCGGCCCGCCTTAGTGCAGGCTTTTTTGGTGAAAAGCCGGGCCGGCTTGCAGGCTTTTGGGCCGGTTGAGAATCCATGACGGTACCAAATCACGTACTGAACACTAAAAATAGCCCTCGAACTAGTGACAATAGTGGGAGATAACGGCATCCAATGGGGTGTTTCGCCCCTGATTTTCAGGTTTCAGATATGCAGGCCGGCCCGGAGGCTGTTGGAAAGGCCGCAGGCTTTCAAACCATAAGCCCGGCCGGCCCCCCTTAGCGCGGGCTTCAAAATCACCGGCCCGGCCTGGCCTGTCAAAGCCCGCCCGAAAGCCCGCGACGCGGCCCGGCCCGTTTCGAACACTGTGGAGAAGTGCGATAAAACAGTGATGGACTTCCTGGCAGCCACTGATGTCGGGAAGTTCCCGCCCATGCGAGCGGGGGAGTAAAAGCCCGGCGGTCTCTCCTTTTGGGATTTCATTTTGTTGCATTTCCTTTGTATCTCATCGATCGCTTCTTTAGGTGCTTTCTTTTTTTTGTCAGAAGGGGACGACGGGTAGCAGGAGTGGAGCTCCGCCATCTAGCCGGCCAGCCCGGAGGCGGAGGGGAGTAAGGGGCTGTCATACTCTAAGTAGAGTGAATACAGTATGATTAAAACAAAACAAAAACTCCTCTCTTACTGACTCATCATATGCCCCCACGCCTGTTCCGTAGTCTCCTCTCCAAAAGCTACGCCACGAGTTCCAAGAGTCCAAGCCATCCTCCACCTCATCATCGCCTATAACACCTCGCACTGTCGACAACTCGTACGTCCCCGCTTCCCCTGGCTAAGTTCACCCTTTCTCTCACAAAACACTCTACGCGGCGAAGCCAACAGCCCCCACACTGACACAACCCCTTACGTCGCGATGGCATCTAGGGTTTACCGAAAAACTTCAGAAATCTGAATAGATATGTTGCATGGTATCTGTTCTACTATACGTTGATTGGATTTCTGACAGGGGTTAGCGAAAGATCATGTTGCTACGGAATTATGATGGGTGGTTGACGGCCAAATTGGGAATGATTAGCCAGGAGAGGAGGGTTTATGAATGTAGGATACGGTGATGGAAATGGTCTGCCACCGACAACTTCTACAGTTCGCTGCAGCGCCCAGTAAACCATACCATTCGCAGCACCCGGAATGTCGATTTCACAACCGCAGTCCGCTAAGGTGTCCTGTCGGGGCATGCCGTCACATCGAGGTTAGTGGTAGAGTTATACCGCCACCGGGACTTTGTACTACTTCAGACGCTATAAGTAGAGCGTGTGCCCCAGTCGCAGCGACACTGGGTCATTTCTGAGGCAAAATCATATCATATCACTCGGCTATCGACATTACTCGACTTACGATATGGAAGTTGGGGAGAACCGTGTGCGTGTATTCTATGGTGCGATAACTGTGTACAGGTCTAATGGTCCAAGATAGTAGGGAAGAAAAGAGTAAAGTGCGAAGTCTAAAAGAGCAGTCACAGACCCTAGGGCTCCGGCTCATGTACATCTGTAACTTCGACTGTTGAAAATATACTGATTGCTCTATCTCGAGGGCCAAAGACCGTATATGTACAATCTACCATATGCGTACGCGTATGCACTATCTGACATGAGACGCATCACCCTGGACCTGATGCATATCCTCATACAGTCGCCATCTCCATACAAGTCTTCATTCTCATACAAGACTTCAGACGATGCTGAGACTCACAATCCAAGTACACATGCAACACTCCCCCCACTTGCTACGCTCCGTGGAGCAAGAAACAATCAAACAAACATGATGCGCAACTTGTGATTCCCATAGTAGCCTCCTTAAAACCCTGCTTGAGAAGTGAGCAGCGAAAGAGTACTACCGAAGCCTGAGGATGGCCATCCATATAAACAAAGAAATCCATATTCCCGAAAGAAAGTGAAACAACCTTAAATCAAACCTTAAATTGACCTCCTATTGACCACCATTACCATAAACCCATTGCTTTCGTAAACTTCATATGCTTATCCTTAGTAAGTGTCTTGGTGAATATGTCTGCCACATTTTCGCCCGTGTGTACCTAGAAGTAGTTGACTATTGTGCGTTTGTGCATATCTCGACTATTGTGATAACAAACCTCAATGTGCTTAGTGGGAGCCTTTATGATTCCCATAGTGATGAGAGCGAGAGCTCCCTACATGTCGCAGTTGATTAGCAGCGGTGGTAAGTCTTTGCTGTGAATGTCTTTCTGTAATTGGAGTAACCATTCCGCTTCTCTGGAGGCCTCCGAACAGGCGATGAATTCGGCCTCGAGAGTTGACAGGGCGAAGAGGCCTTGCTTCCGAGACTGCCATGAGACTGCTCCACCATTGCTGGCGAGAAATACATGGCCTCTCTGAGACTTGTGGTCCGCAGTGTCATTGGCCCAATCGGAATCCGAGTACCCTGCGAGATTATTGCCGATGCCTTTGCCATTGCCGTTGCCGTTGAAATGTAGTCGAAAATCGGCTGTAGATTTGAGGTACTAATGAACTCTCTTTGCAGTGGTCATATAGCTTGTGAATGGCCGCGAATTGTAACGGGAAAGAGCAGCGACTGCATACAAGATATCTGGCTGAGTTGCAAATGCTGCGTACATTAGTGATCACACGACTGCTTGATAGTCTCTGATATCTTCCAGTTCCTTCTCCCCCCAATCCTCGGCCAAGTCCAACTTTACATTGGGGTCCATGGGCATTGATACACCGTGAATATGCTCCATGTCGAATCTTCTGAGGATCGTGGTGATGTAGGCTTTCTGACTGAGACTGACCCCGGGAACGTATGTGGAGTGATTACTTGCAAAACCTTAGGGGAGCCGAGGTATGGAGAGCGGCACGATATGCGAACCCTCGAGCAGGCATGACCGTGGAGGCCCTAACAGACAGAGAATGCAAGCAAGCAAACACATCATTGGAGAAGGAGGAGATGCTGAGGCATGAGTCGTTTCCCCCGAACGACGGCGACCAGTACTACGAACTACCTCCAGCAGGAAGCGCACACACACGCGTCACTGAGCAAGCAGTTGAGCGAGCCTTATTTTCTCAGTTAGTCAAGAAAGCACCGGGATCAGACAAGCTGTCTTTTGGCGCCATACGGCTGCTCTGGATATGGGACAAAGAGAGGATGGTGAGGCTGACAAGGGCGGCAATTCGCACGGGAAGACACCCAGTGGTATGGAAGCGGGCTAGCGGCATGGTGATTCACAAGCCTGGCGAAGACATCTATACAAAGCTGAAGGCCGACCGCTCAATATCACTGATTAGCTGTATGGGAAAAGTGGTCGAGAATGTAGCCTCAAAGCTGCTGTCACAAGAGGCTGAAAGAAGAGGGCTACTGAGCGACGGACAATATGGAAGCAGGAAAGGACGGTCGTCCATCGATGCGGTGGCCATCATGGTTGACAGAGCTCATGCAGCTTGGACAAACGGCCAAATAACAGGCGTGCTTCTCATGGACATCAAGGCAGCCTTCCCAAGCATGGCAAAAGGAACGCTAGTCAACCTGATGAAGGTCAGGCAAATGGACGGAGACCTTATACGATGGACGGAGAGCTTTCTGTCAGAAAGAATGGCAGAGATGATAATCGAGGGCAATGCCATGGAAAGACACCCAGTGGAAGCAGGGGTCCCGCAGGGCTCACCCGGGTCACCGATCCTCTTTGTGATCTACACCTCAGGCCTGATCTAATGGGTCGAAGAGTATGGATCAGAAACCGAGGGGCTATACTATGTAGACGACCTCGGCAGGGTGGCGACCGGATGCAAAATCAACCATGTTGTCTCAATACTTGAGAGATGTGAAGCAAAGAGCGTTGAGTGGGCAAGTAGACGAGGGCTACAGTTCGACACTGCACAGATGGAGGCAGCACTATTCACGCGCAGACAAGGCCACAGAAAACACCTCCGGCCATATCTGACAGCAAAGATAAGAGTCAGAAACGGGTTCGTATGATTCAACACCCAGGTGACACGCTGGCTGGGCATGTGGATTGATGCACATCTGACGTTCAAGGAGCAGCACAACCTATGCATGAAGAAAGCCTGGGCAGCAGAAGCTAGACTCCAAACCCTTACCAAGACATACGGCGTTGTCCCTGAGAGCGTCAGGGCCATCCAAGTGGCGTGCATCCACGCCGTCGCACTATATGGGAGTGAGCTCTGGTGGGATCCCAGGGAAGTAGGCAGGCGAGACGACCTCCAACTCCGCCTCAATCGTCAAGCCAGATCCATCCTGGGCGCGCTGCCCACAACCCCATGGGGTGCACTAATGAGAGAGTCAGGGCTTACACTGGCGCCAGTAATCTTAGACTCCAGACAACAGCGATTCGCAGCGAGACTAGAAAACGCATGCAGTAGCAAGCTAAAGGAGCTACACCAAAACCCCAGTTCTGGTGCACGAATATGCAGAGTGGTCAGGAAAGAGCATGAGCATAGCCGGACAACCGAAGGCATGAACTGGCCGGCCCCAGGTGAAGAACCAGTGGTCCGGACCACCATACTGGACGCCACCGGAGCCAAAAGCGCTGCACGCCGCTGGGCGAGAGAGAAAGAAGCCACAATCGGACCAGGGGTCTGGATGTGGTTGACGGATGGATCACGCTCAGACGATGGCCGAGTGGGAGCTGCAGCAGTGTGTAAACACGGAAATGAATGGAGGTATCGCTGCAGCTTTCTAGGCACTGGACGTATGGAGGTTTTCGACGCAGAACTGTGGGCGATTGGACTCTTGCTTGACGTGGTGATCGAGAAGAAAGAAACATTGCAGGAGCATGGAGTGAAGACGGTGGCAGTCTTCAGTGACTCACAGGCCGCAATTCGATGCATGGCACACCTGGAGCCGGGCCCAGGGCAGCGACTGGCGAGGTGGATCAACAGCATGGCTCGGAGTCTCCTTGCCCACGGCATTGCAACCGAGATTCATGGGGTCCCGGGACACTCTGGCATCCCTGCAAACGAAATGCAGCCCGTCAGGTGAACTTGCCCCGAGATGCAAGCGGGAGCACAGTGATAGAGCGGCCATACACCTCGGCCTCGAATAGGGCTAGACATATCTCCGAGGGAAGATCAGCAGCTAAGGCGAAGTGGGAGGCCGTCAAGTGCAGTCAGCACTTCAGCTACAAACTCAAGGGCAAGGCGGGGACCAAAAGACCTATCCCGATGAAAAGCGTAAAGTCGCTGGCCGCCAGGTTCTACCGACTATAGTCAGGGCATGCGCCCACTGGAGTCTACCTAAAGTGGTTCGGCCACAGAGATGACGACAAATGCTGGTGGTGTGGAGGGACAGTGTCCCAGACGCGGGAGCACCTCTTCCGCCACTGTAGCCGGTGGAGCGACCACCAGAGAGAGCCATAGAAGGTGGTGGGAAAGGTGACAGGCTGGAAAGCGGGCAGATGCCGACACATGCAGATCTCTGAGCTTTTTTCCATAGAAGAATGCGACCAAGCGGTGATGGACTTCCTGGCGGCCACTGAGGTCAGGAAGTTCCCGCCCAAATGAAGAAGGAGCGGTATGGAGCGGGCTCAGCGCTTGGGGCTCAGGAGCGGCATTGGCGGGAACGGGGTTATACCTTTCTCTCTCTTTCTTTCTTTCTTTCTTTCTTTCTTTCTTTCTTTCTTTCGTTCTGTCTCTCTTTCATCTTTCATCTTTCATTTGTCAGCGGGGACGAAGGGTAGCGGGGGGGGGAGCTCCGCCATCTAGCCGGCTCGCCCGGAGCCGGAGGGGATTATCAGGGTCCTGTCATACTCCAATTAGAGTCAATACAGTATGATTAAACAACAACCCCGGGACCGTTGCGGTGGATATCGATGCCGAGCAATTGGCGTGCCAGACCGAGGTTCGTGATTTTATATTTCTCCGAGAGTTTCGCTTTAACTTCAATTGCGGCTTTGGTAGCGGCCTCCGGGTATGACATGGAGATATCGTCGACATACAAAAGCATCAGAATGCCGTCGCTGCGGAGATAGAGGTTGGGATCGGCTAAGGACTGTGTGAACCCAAGAGAGAGTAGGAAGGCATTGATATCATCGTGCCATAACCGCGGAGGTTGTTTAAGACCATAGAGAGCTTTTCTGAGTCTGACCATAATCTTCGGTGCGTTGAGGCCTTCTAGCCATGCTTCTCAGAAGCAAAATGTATTTTTGTCACTGGGAGTGTGTGAGAGTTGTCGGACCAGAATCCCAGGGTGGTCAAATCCCGGAGTTGACTGGACCGATGCAGTGGCCTTCAGGTGCACCTGGGAGCGCTGGCGACAAATCTCGGAGTTGACTGGACCGAGGCAGTGGCCTTCAGGTGCACCTGGGAACGCTGGCGACAAATCTGCCAGGACATAGGAAGTCTGGTGACAAACAGGGGAGCATCAGGGAACGCAGGTGACAACCCTGGGAGCACCTCGAATCGCTGTAGAGCAATCTGGGAGAAACGACATATTCTTTAGGAACGCTACTGGTGCACCTGGAAATCGTAGTTACTACTCATCGTTAAACGATTTTAAAACTGATGTATGCAGTTTGTATTCTCATCTATGTATCTATGTATCTATATAGCTATTCATCTACACACGGTCTATATCTAGACTGGCTACAGGCGGTGCTTGAGCGCAATCGGAGGTACGCCTGGAGATGGCGAGCGAGTGAACATAGAGATGCACTTGGAGAGTGAACTTAGAGATGCACTTGGAGGCCGTGATCGAGCGAGTTCGGAGATACACTTGGAGGCCGTTATCGTGTGAACTTAGAGGCCGTGATCGAGCGAGTTTGGAGATGCACTTGGAGGTCGTGATTGAGCGAGTTCGGAGATGCACTTGGAGGCTGTGATGGTGTGAACTTAGAGATGCACTTAGAGGCCGTGATCGAGCGAGTTCGGAGATGCACTTGGAGGCCGTTATGGTGTGAACTTAGAGATGCACTTGGAGGCCGTGATCGAGCGAGTTCGGAGATGCACTTGGAGGCCGTTATCGTGTGAACTTAGGCATGCACTTGGAGGCGGTGATCGAGCGAGTTTGGAGATGCAGTTGGAGGCTGTGATCGAGCGAGTTCGGAGATGCACTTGGAGGCCGTTATCGTGTTAACTTAAGACATGCACTTGGAGGCAGAGATCGAGCGAAATTGGAGGTGTGCTTGGAGGTGGTCGATCTGGAGGCGGTCGATCGGGAGGGAGACGCGACGGGAGCTGAGACTCTATTCATTAGTTAACTCGCAATCTTGGGAATGTGACGAGAGTTGACTTTGCCTTTAAGCTCATGGAGAGCTGGCTACACTCAGGGTTAACTCGGTCATGGTGAGAAGGAAGGAAGGGAGACTGGCTGCGAGCAGGAGACAGTCGATCTTGGGTGGATGCTGTTACTCGGTGTTAACTCATGATCATGACATGGAGAGATAGAGAGGGATGACTTAACTTCGTGTTCTCTTGTGATGGTAGAGTTGTGGACGAGAAAGAGAGAGATGGGGATGAAGACAGGAACGATATGGGAGGATATGAGGGGAAGTGGGAAATCAGGGGTACGACCTGCCTGATTGGGTATAGAATTCCTCGTATCGGTGTTCATACCCGCCGGATCGGGAGTCGTACCTGCCGTATCGGGGATGGTAAATTGACTCGCACACGAAACTCTCTTAAGTCCCAGTTTCTCATGATGATTTCCCCAATCTCCTCTCATCTCTCTCTCTCGTCCATCACAAGAGAACGTGAAGTTAAGTCATCCATCTCTATCTCTCCATGCCATGATCATGAGTTAACACCGAATAACAGCATCCACCCAAGATCGACTGTCTCCCGCTCGCAGTCAGTCTCTCATCTCTCATCTCTCGGCGCACCTTGTTGTTCTCTACTCTCTACATTCCCACGATTACGAGTTAACCAATGAATAGAGTCTCAGCTCCCGTCGCGCCTCCCTCCCGATCTACCGCCTCCAGATCGACCACCTCCAAGTACACCTCCAATTACACCTCCAATTTCGCACGATCACTGCCTCCAAAGTGCATCTCCAAACTCGCTCAATCATGGCCTCCGGTGCATCTCCAAACTCGCTCGATCACGGCCTCGAATCTCTAAGTTCACACGATCACGGCCTCCAAGTGCATCTCCGAACTCGCTCGATCACCGCCTCCAAGTGCATCTCTAAGTTCACTCGATCGCCGTCTCCAGGTGCTCCTCCGATTGCGCTCGAGTACCGTCTGCAGCCAGATCGACCGTATGTACATATATAGATGGACTTAGATAATACATGCCTTATTATGATGTAGCGAATTTTCTTGTGATTGTGAAACACAAATCTCTAACAAAGACGAATATGATAGACGAAATGGCTTGTGGTTATGGGGACCTGGGACCCTAAGAACCACTGCAGTGAGAATACAGCACCAAGTTTAAGGTCTCCCGCAGACCTGCGCAGAGGTCTCAGCTGCTCCAAAATTTGACTATCCTATAAGTCAAATTTCGTAGCATCTTGAATGCACCTCCATAACTGCAGGTGCTTTCAAGCGCACCTGAGAATGCTCTTGCAGCATCTAAGAGCACTTTAGTTAGCTTCAGGGGGGCCTGGGAGCGTCTGGAATTGCTTAGGAGCACCAGTGAGGCTTACCGGAGTGTCTAGGAGGTTTGCATGTGGCTTCCGGACCGTTTTACATTTTGCTAAGTTAGATAGTAGCGATAGCCAGGCTCATAACCTGTTGAAAATATACTGATTGCTCTATCTCGAGGGCCAAAGACCGTTTATGTACAATCTACCATATGCGTACGCGTATGCACTATCTGACAGGAGACGCATCACCCTGGTCCTGATGCATATCCTCATACAGTCACCATCTCCATACAAGTCTTCATTCTCATACAAGACTTCAGACGATGCTGAGACTCACGATCCAAGTACACATGCAACATCGACTGTTGCATGCTTTTTCCAGCTCTTCATATCTTTTCACACGAGAGCCAAGACTCGCTCTTTACTCAATACAATCATCATTTCAAAGTAACAACTACAGTTGCATGTATATATAGAGCTGACACGAGCCGACCGCCAGCAGGGCTGGTGTCATACTCCTCTCTCATATATAACTCGCGTCTTTCTCCTTCTTTCTTCCCTCTGTATCTAAGTCTATACACGCACACGGTTCTCTCCATATTTCAACAATTACATCGGGGGGTGCGGCCGAGTGACTTGTTGTGACATTCCGTGGTGATGAATGTAAAGCGAGAGTCGAAAAGGTGGACTCGGTGCTGGATGCATGTATTACATGCTCAAGTATACAACGACGATAAGATAGCTATGGAAGTTGCACAATAGAACCTGAATGATAAAGAGCGTCGCGGGATCCGTCGGACAGAATCTTAACACTTCCGAGCCTGCGTACTAACTCCCGGAACTAGTTCAGCGGAATCATGATAGTAGATTGCTTGGTATCGGATCCCGGGATTCGTCCAATGCAACTTCGATAAAAATATAGCGAAGATCCCAGTTGCCTGCCGCGATTATCTTACAGGAATTAGGTGTTACTATATGATCTGAAGGGAAGTCGCCGATACTGAGATCGCCGAATTGACTCACAGTCGTAGACTCATCCACGAGTCTTCACTCGCCACCGCCACCACCTGCTATTTGCAATCGTGAGCTTCCATGGACTTCCATGGTGTTCCAGGCTCTCATGTATATAAAGTCAGAGCTTCTCCTTAGATAGTAGAATAGACTTCATCCGCTTTACATTCGTAACATTAGGTGTGGTGGTTTTTAGAATCGTTGAAGTACCACACCCGCTCTCAGTTGTTTAATGATAAAGGGGGTCTGGAGGCCGGTGTGGCATTTACCTTCTTTACCGACGATATTTAACTGTGCAATCTTCAAACACGCGAACTCTTAACACCTTACAATCATCATTATTATACATATCGAGAGATAATCCGTGGCAGTCCAAAAACCCAAGGTTATCTAGAGAATTCTCGGTAATCCTACAAATTAGCAATGATTTGGATAATAGTCCCTAAATTCATTACACCACCTCATGCATACAGCCCAGGGGCCTCATTAGGAGCGTGGGCACGTCCAGCGCCCACGCCTAACAAGCTGCTAGCGGGGCACCTTGCAAATGCCGGAATTTTTTTCAAAATTGCAAATTGCTCAACAACCACACAATGGAGAGAATACCAGAGACATGGCAGGGTTGTCACAGACAGGCTAAGGAACGCAGATTGATGTCGCTAGTAATAACTGCATAGGTAGGTGTAGAACCTTGTAGAGGGCAGTACAATAAATTCCCGCTCAAATGTCTCTACTCCGGCATATCACAGGAAACCCGATCGCCCTACCATCCATCCACCTATGCCAGTTCCACGAATATTTGTCCGATAAAGACAATCGCTAACGTCAAATAATCTAATCAATAAACTCTATTCGCCCGTCATGGCCGATCTTAAATCCGAGCAGCCATTCTTATGCAGCGGCTATTTTTGTCGATTTGACACGAAACGACCCGAAATCCTGTCCAATATCGGGCGGGATTCACGATTTTGGCAAATACCGTCGCGGGATAGGATGGATGGGATAATGGATCATGAAACCCGTCGCATTACCATCCCGTGCTTCACAGTTCGCAGAACATGGCTACATTTATTTTACTAGCTACCTGATATCGTACTTATTAATTATCTGTGGTACGCAAAAAGTATGACCTTACTGAAGTTCCTCAAGACTGTCGCCATGAAACAGAAAGAGCTGATGGTAAGAGAAAGGAGTGTATTATGCCGCTTCAATCTGAGAAAAGAGAGGAGAAAGTATGCTTAGAGGCAGGCCGCCGTGTAAATAGATAGAAAAGACGCTGATAGAAGCTAGCACCTCATGCTTTTAATATCACTCGCAGTTATACTATCTCTAAGATAGTGAGATCTTGTTGTGGTAAATAAATATAGATTGAAGGGAAATCGAGCGTGTAGAAGATAATGATATCATATAGTGTTTTCTTATGACGTCATGTCAGTCAAGATCACTTGGATTAAGATGATCGATGATGATAATGACGAGGTGGGTAAGGCGAGATGGACCCAGATTAGTAGCGGAAGATCTTGGGGCGTCATGTGCCGAGATGACCAGTTAGTGGTCGGTGCTCCGAGGAGAATTATAGAGTTCATCATCTTTTCCCCCCACTTCTGCTCGTACATCAGGTGTGAACCTGCGGGAATAGTCTCCATCACTAGTTCTCACATTTTGTATCCACCTGATAGCTGGGTTGGGTATGGTACATAGTTTGCTCGCTACCTTTTTAAGATTAAGTAGTCAGGTTGATACCGATATACCGCAAAGTATCGACTGTAGTAGGAGCGGTAGAAGAAGCACCGAACAGCACTTGATTGACTCATGAGGGTAGGATGGGTGAAAATGGATTCGAAGGAAAACTCCATGCCGACTGCCAAAGCCGGAGCCCAAAGCCGAGTACCAGTGCCGAGCCCTCCTCCTTAGCATGGGGGTAGACGAGGCTGGTGGGGGCAGGCGAGGCTGGTGGGGGCAGGCGAGGCCGATGGGGGTGGCCAGCCACCGGCCTCATGCCCGAGTCCACCGGCATCGAAGACTAAGGAAGCCACCAGGCCAAATCCTAGTCAACATACCGTACCATCAACCCCAGATGGACCCATGAATGAATGCCTGTTCTTACGATCTGCTTCACTGATTACTACCCTAGAGCTTGGCCTAAGTCTTCACACCGCTAATGTGCCCTACGACCTCAGAGCTAAATTTCAAGCCCAGGGTCGTTATTGGTCATCCCCATTCATTGGAACGAAGTATTGGAAGATAGTGGGAATGTTTCGTGAGCGCTCACTCGGCCTGCTTACAGTTTTAATTGCGATAGTGAGTTATAATTATTTCAAATCACAATCCATCATTCATCATTCCTGTGAATATTGGTAACAGACTGTTCTGATTCAAACAAATGTTGAGATCTGGTTCTGCGATGGATAAGATGAAGGACTCGTAGAGCAAATCAAGCAAACCGTGGGTGGTGCATGTAGGGTTGTTCTCACTCCAGGCCGAAATTAAGTTTTCGCTTAAATATGTATAAGTTGGAGACGGTATAAAAAGTCACAACACTATATCCCTCGGTCCTACGCAACATATATTCAATACCTATGCAGCAAGAAATCACCCATTCATTCCTCGACGTGCAAATCGAATCCAGAGTAAGTATGCATTACAGCTAAAGGTAAAGGACTCGGGGAATCCGGAACCCAAGGGTGATGATGCTTGGAAGGACCTGGAACTTCTTTGACAAGAAAGAATAATTCAACAGAAACTGCCTTCAGTACTGTACTGGTTACTGTGGTCCGGACGTCAGCAGTCAGCAGAGGGTGTCCGTCCGGTATTTTTTGAGTACTTGTCAGCGTCAGCAGTCCGTTGTCCGGTCATAAAAAGCTGTCAGCTAGTATAAGTGATCGTATTCTATTATCCTGATATCCCTAATTACAAGTCAGTTCTTCTCCCAGCAGGACCACCTCTGACCCCACCAGTTCTAGCAGTACTCCACAAGCTTCGCCATTGATCAACTAGTGTATCTTCTTCCTATTCCACATCATCCTCCATACCTTTGTCCTCAGTATCACTTTCCTCATATTTAATAGCACTGCCTCAGAATCGTATAATATGACACCGGATGTCACCACCTTATTGTCCGGCAAAAAAAAAGTGTCAGCCATGGGTGTCCGGTACTGGATTACCTGTCAGCAACTGGCTGCGTCCGGACCACAGTAACCAGTACAGTATTGTGGAGCGAATGTATGTTTATTGGCTGTTTTTCATTTGCCTAGAAGCTGATAACTTCCAGATAATAAGACTTCGAACCCTATGTTGGCTAGTAACAATGTTGGCACACTTCTGAACCCTGACAAATCCTCCAGTGCCGCATATCGCCGGTTTAACCATTGCCAATCATAAGCCATAGTTTTCGGCAGCGAACCTACTAGAATTAAACTCTCCTAACGCCATAGAGGAGAACGTTTTTAGCAAACCACACGAGCTTACAGACAAAGGTATCGTACAAAATATATGGACTTCGAAGCTGCCAATAGCCGGAAAATGTGGACAAATGGGACAACGTCAACATCGCACAGCTGCTCGCAAATACCTCGAGTCATGATTTGGGGTGGTTTAGGAGGACAGGATTGTGGCATTCTAGTAATCCTGATTTGCATCTAGATTCAAAACGCAAACTTTCTATTATCCAACAGCATCATAGACATAGATCTGTTACGCGGAATTCCGTACATAGGATACCCCATTAAGCCAGTGCTACCGACAATCACTCGGTAAATTCCTAAAAAGGATACAGAAGTGCCCCTTTCATATACTGCAGTTCAGAAAGGGAAGCGATGCGCAGAGAGAATCTGTACTCTTCGTTCTCTACTCTAGGATGGGAAAGACAGGCAATCCGGAATGATCCATCTAGTAGATTAACATATGAGGTTGCCTACACCAGCTCCTTGATTACTGATCAAAATGCTCGGTAGTGAACTCGGGCCCAGACTTTGACGCTCGCTCCGCTCTTTAGGAAGGGGCTGGTTTACGAGATCAGCTCGGTAGAGTACAGCCGCGGAACAAATTGGAGTGGACACAAAACATGACCCTAGAATCAGTGAATCAACTCAACCCGCAACAGCCTCCCAAAACCACAAGAACTTGAGAAGGAAGGGATAGCATTCTAGAGGTGGTATTAATAGCCTTTTTGAGGACTGAAATGGCATGTGGATACTTGTTGTATGGTTACTGTCAAAGTCATTATTTTCGCGTGTCCACTCCAATTTGTTCCGCTACTATATATATATATGTACATGGACGTGTTTCAGCGGTAATTAACCTTATAAGCTTATAGGTTTCTAACCGTCCGTGTAACTTGCAATAGAGCTAGTCACAACCCTTAATTACTGGGCTGCATAAGCAGTAGCTACATCTTTAGGGTAGGGAAAAGAAGCGGAACCCCATATTGGAGGATTGGCTTTTGCAGCGAGAACAAAGTGATGACCTTAACACAGATGTCAGCCGGCGTTGGCTATGCGCTAGCGAGAAAAATCTGTATGACAGACTAAGAAAACAGTACGGCACCAATAGGAATGCGTTGCAACATTACTCACCTGCTTTTGTAGGTTTAACGCTTGCAAACTTGTAGGATTCCCCTTTATGGAGGGCCTAAAGCTAATAATTCAGTACCATAGACATCATCAAATAATCATGCATGTCAGCTAGAATGGAAGACAGAGACTGGTGTGAACGTCTACTTCGGCATATGATTGACGCTCAACCCAGGAGAAATACTTTAGTGATTACTGTGGTCCTAGCGCGAGCAGTCACCACGGTGTCCGTCCGGGAGTTTTCGAGTAATGTCAGCGCATATCCAGGGAAGAATTCAGTTCAACTAAACAACATCTGTCAGCACTGTATTGTTCGCTAGAGGAAGGTTGTCAGCAGCGGCAGCAGTCCGAGCCCTGAGTACAGTAGAAGCCGATGCGAATATAAAATGACCAAGAAGTATGCCATGAAGTTCTCATCACTCGCTCAGGTCTCAAAGAAACCACCAGCTTCAATAGATCTCTCAATTTTCATTCTTCTCGTTCTCTCGAATAACCATCGTTCCTTATTTTCATCATTTTTATTTTTTCATTCAAACATACATCCAGCATGCATTCCCACCTCATCATTGCTGCGCTCGCAGCCGTTGGTACCGCATCCCCAATCGGGTTTATTAAGTATATCTCCCACCCTAAATCATAAATATATCCTAACCGCACACATAGAGCTGAGCGTGAAGTGGTGCAAGGCAATACGTTTTCCCGGCGCAGCCTACTCAGCACCGAAACTCTCAAGCAGTGCAAGATTGCGCCCAACTGTGAGACGTATGAGACGGAGTATGGTACCATGATTCGCTTCAAGAACGGCATGGAGCCCGGCACCGCAGTTCATAAACGTTTTCTATCCTCCTCGGAGGGCGACCATATATCCAAGCGCGATGATACCGACAAAACACGCGTGACCGTTGGCGATGGCACCATCAACTACGGCAATACGGGAGCATCTGGCGTTGGTGGCGCGATTCACCACCTGTACGATACGTGCCATGAGGGATCTTGCGACAGATCGGCGTTCGAAGTCAGTACCGGGATCGTCGCCAGCCATCACGAGAACGTGGGCCAATACAAGATCCTGCTGCACCCGGATGGTCAGTACAACGGTTGGGACGAGCGCAATGTGTTCGTGGAGGCGCTTGTTGCAGTGGCGGGACAGGGCGAAAAGTGTGAGAACGTAGATTGGGCGAATGGAGGAGGGTTCGGTAACTGGGCGAGTAACAATGGGGGCACTGAGAGGCAGTGCACGCAGACAAACTTTATCAGTGTCAACCGCTTTAGCAAAGATGGGTTCTTGAAGGGTTTCATGTCCGTGCTGGTTGAACTCCAGAGTCCCGGCAGTGGTTGGTGCGGTGCGGCTGCGGGACTTGGAGGGGCGATTACTAGTGCGGTCGGTGCAGTGCCCGCGGCAGCTGTTGGGGGAGCTCTTGGTTCCGGTTTCTTTGGTTTGGTTAGCTTCCTTTGCTCCGCGTAAGTGCTGAAAGGGGGCGTCTGTGCGGTTTCGAACGGGTTTGTTTGTCGTTATTGTGCTGTCCTGCTGTAAGGCGTAGTTTTCTTTTCTTTAGATTATAATGCTATACCGTATACAGTGACGTCTACTGGTGGAGATAATTATATAATTTTAGATGCATCTTACGTCTATTCGCAACCACGATCCTCGATCCTGCTCAATATCAGTAGCATGATTGGTAGACCACTCCAGCTGACATCCAGCCTTTAGAGGCCGAATGATACCTTGAAACAAAGAGATAGCCGTTATAGGCAATCCGCTTTTCTCCAACCTTGGAAACACCAGATCTGTGGAAGCCGACCATTCCAACATGGTAAAGTTCGATACCGTGCACTCTGATTGAAATGTCCGAAATGAGGTAAAAGACAGTACCCGACGTGGTTGTGAGGCGTTCAATTCCGTACGTTGGTCTGTACAGTTGCAGCAAAGTATGCAAGATCACTTATGCATTAAGAGACACTCAATAATCACATGACACTGGTGGATAACTTTACTTGCTATATATCCAGTGGCAAGTGACTCAGAGTGGCAAGTGACTCAAGAGTGGCGAAGCATCAACGTTTTCTCATAATTCTCTGTATATAAATCGAGTCTTTCTCCTTCTCTCCTTCTCTCCACTGTATCATAGAATCAACACACGGTTCTCCTCTAAGTACTATAGTAACATTACTGAAATCCATAATACCGAGTGACCACTTGGGACTCTCACATTGGAATTCTTGATTGGTCCCAACATATCGAAGTTGCGATATTACAGTTCCATGCCAACTGTAATATTTCCCCTCCCTCCTGTCACATCCCTCACCAAGACTTACCATCCCCCTCACGACGCCTTATCTGCATTCCCCCTGCTTCTCCCCGACTTTCTGCAGTACTTTTGACGTCTTCGGTAGTAACGCCCAAAAATATGTCGCATACATAAAATTACACCCACCAAAAGTATAAATACTTCCACACATTCAAACGGTTCAATTGTTTGCTGTTGTGTCTATACTCGACTATATGTGCCAATTGACCAGGTCGGGGTTCAGGATAGGCATGTATACTTGTGGCAAATGCCTGTTCCACGAGATGGGCTTCGTTATTGCATAGGTGTGGTAGCAGGTATTGAGTGCGCTGACCGCGGTACGCGGCGGGGGGTAGCTAAGTCCCGAATTACCATGACCGATCATCGCCGCGGCTTGGTCTACTCGTCGGATCGCAAAGTTATGGGACACATGATAAGCGCTAACCCATTACATGTCCCATAACTTTGCGATCCGATGAGTAGACGCGAGTAGTTTTTGATTGGTAGCAACCAACAGCCGGAAGTGATTGTGGGGTTGAGCTTCTGGTGGTTTTCGAGGAATCAACCCCACTATAGGTCATTTATTGCTTCTGCTTCCAGCTACCCACCCACCAATCTTTTCAACACAAATTATATTAAGTGATAGAGAAAAAAATGCCCTTTCACTTTATTGAAATCAATCAACAAATGTGTTACTGTGTTGGGAGAAAGGTGTTTGCTGTTTTGATGAGTTCCAGCAAAAAACTCCTCTAGAGGTAAAGTCGAAAACCAAGTTTTAAAATTTATGGTCACAACCAGCTGTTGGTATTTTGTGATAACTTTTTCATCTGAGTTCATGAGGCTCAAATTTTGGGTGATAAATTAGACTTTCGAACGTGCCCGGTTGTAAAATCTACACAAGTACGTGTCATCTCACCCCCGGACCATCTAACCAAGGAAGGACCCTTGGCAAGCCATGCAAGAATCTCTTAGGGGAAGCTCTACTTACTCCGCTAGGACAGATTGCTTTCGTCCTCTTATGAGAAAGTTCTGTTGTGCTAAAGCACTATATCCTCCTATACAAAAAATGACTTAGAAAATTTCGGTGTTTTTCCAATTTCACGACAACCTCACCAATCGAATTCACTCACGAAGGCCTCGCCATTGCACATGATAATCTCGCTACAAATTGAAGTCTAAGCCCCAACAGGATAACCTCATTATATTCACACGACGGTGTGGTATCTAAACCATGTGTAGTGAGATATGAACTTCGGGTCGTGAGATTTAAACTACCCCGCACGGAAATTACGAACTGTAGGTGGTTGGGTCCTGACTGGACGAGTGCGGTGCGGTGCGGTGGCCTCGAAAATGTGGTAGCGTCCGTATGGATTGTGACGTACAACCGTAGAGGAATTAAAGTTTAGGGGTGAGGAATGGGGAGAAGAAACAACGAGTAGATGGTTAATTAGCGATCGAACGCGCATTCTAAACTTAGGATTACGTCTCTTTGGACAGTTCGAAAAAAATCACCCTATGGAGACATGGGTAATACGTAGTACGAATTTTTTATATAACTAGCTCGCTATGCGGACACTACGTAGCTACCCGTCGTTTGGAAGCGATGGTGAAACTTCCAAATGTGGCTGCTTAATCAATTTATAGTTTAACATAGGTTGCCGATGATCAAAGATCCTAAGTGTCCGATTGCCGCCTGAATCAGCAGACGTTGATAGGTTGGCTTCGGTGACTCACATAGCATTGGTGGGACAGAAGAGTCAGCATGAATCCCGCACCACAGTTTGTTTGTTTGTAATCATATTGCATTCACCCCGAAGGGGTGCCCAACTAAGTTACCCGAGCCGGCCAACCGCATAGCGGTCAGCATATTTAACCCATTTCCCCGTAACTTCCTTGGTCTTCAGTCGATGGAGGGCACAAGGCCACTGACCCACCTACCTATCTCCTAGGCAAAGTCGTCCCTCCTACTTCCTGCTACTCAATGGAGGGCAAAAGGCCACTAACCCACCAAGCCCACTCCCACGCACCAAAAAACACACACCAAAAAACCAACTAAAACAAAAGAGAATTGTAAAAACATTTTAACCCTGCAGGATCATCAAACCATATGTGGTGCAATCTAAATTGCACAACCATTCCTCCAATTTAGGTTGTGGCGGGAAAATCCGTTTCTCACCACCACCGCCATTCAGCTCGGCAAAGGACTGAGCGACGGCGGGTGTACGGAGATACAGGGATGACGGAGATGGGCTGGGCGATGGGGGCGTACGGAGATACAGGGGTAACAGAGATAGACTGAGCAACGGGGAGTATATATTCGGGAGACCCCGGGGTTGATAGCCACCATATCATATCATCCCATCTCATCTTATTATACAACGAATTACACACTCTATCTTTCCCATCTTTTGAGCTCACTCGCTCTTTCCGAGATTTCGTGGATCCTCACGGCCGGGTAGTATCATATCTTCTCACCCTCTTCCTACGCTCCTGGAGCCAGAACCGTTATTTCTCACGAATTCCTTTTGGGATGCTGCAAGAGGTGTGGCGGAGTGTTGATGATGGGCTCTCTGCCTTTTAGCTCCGCCGTTTCACCACAACGTCCATTCCTAAACCCTGCTTGGCTAACCCTCTTGGGGTTGCCAACTTGCATATCTTCCACCATAGGAAACATATCTCTGTAGTTCCATGGTCATCATCCTAATTCATAACGACCCAACTTTGTCGTTGTTGCTCATTCTGTTCCTTTGCCTTTTCCAGAGCTTTCAACCCCCCCCTCTTTTGTTGTCCTTTCTTTACACCTTTGGGATTGGTCACGGTGCCATGACTGCCAGGCACAAATCCCTCGACCACATCGTCAACACCCACTCTTGAGTGTTGTCACAGTTGCAATGGTATGTTAATACAATGCAAACACACCGCTATATACTCTATGGACAGAGATAAAGAATGACACCAGCCATCGTCACCCCTAGATGAAGTCACTCTCGATTGGCATTAGCTATGGCCAGTAGAATGGAGACACTTACGCTCTATATGAAGGAAGGCTGTTGAATGGTAGAAGGAGGTAGATGGTCTGGAAGACAACAGTCTGATGGATACCAATCAGTCTGCAGATGTGCATCGGAAGGATACTGTTGGTCCAGAATGAGTGCAGGATTGAATGGATACCATTTGTTCGGAGGAAGTTCAGGCCAACTGGTTAACAAAGAATGGGGATTGGCGGATGAGAGGATAGTGAGCATTGATCTAGAGAAAAGCGTGCGTAGAATTAGCAGTTGGAGCGCAGAGGGAAGAGGTATAAAGACCTCACAATCCTCAACTGGTATAGAGGGCAACCTGCTCATGATGGAGGACAATGCTGAACAATATATCCGGATTGGAAAGCTATTCTACATTTATTCTATTCTGATTACTTGCTGTGCCTGAGTGAAGCTTTGAGGTGAACCAGCTGTTAGTCCTTGTATAAGTCCAATATGAAGTCCGATAGTGAGACAAGATAGAGAGTTACTTAGAAGGGATACTTCTAGTTGAGTGTATCTTCATCAGCAAAATGTAAATCGGTCCGGAAGCAACATACAATCCTCCCAGACACTCAGGGCGACCTCACCAGTGCTTCTAAGTACTTCTAGATGCTCCCAGACCCCCCCTGGAGCTAAGCAATGTGCTCTCAGACTCTGCAAGAGCATTCTCAGGTGCTCCTGAAAGCACCTGCAGTTGTGGAGGTGCATTCAAGATGCTACGAGATTTGACTGATAGGATAGTCAAATTTTGGAGCTCCTGAGATCTCTGCGCAGCTCTGTGGGAGACTTCGAGAGCAGCCGAGACCACTGCACAGCACACAACCACAAGGCATTTCGTCTTATCATATTCGTCTTTATTATAGCCACAAGATTCACTATATCATAATATGGCATGCGTTATTTCAGTCTCTGTATATATATACATATGGTCAATCTGGCCGCAGATGGTAGTCAACCATAATCAGAGGAGCACCTGGACACGCCCACTGAGAGAACTTAGAGATGCACCACTTGGAGGCCAGTGTGCTGAAACGATGGAGCTAGAAGGCAGAGAGCCCACCATCAACACTCTGCTGCACCTCTCGCAACATCCAAATGGAATTCATGAGAAAGAGCGGGTCTGGTTCGAGGAGCGTAGGAATCGGGTGAGATGATATGATACTACCCCGCGTTGATGATCCACATCTCGGACAGATCGAGTTAGACCAAAAGTTGGGAAAGATAAAGTGTGTATTTTCAATGTATGATAAGATGAGATGGAAATGAGATGATGTCTATCTACTCCGGGGTCTGCCAAATATATACTCCCCGTTACTCTATCCACCTCCGTTACCGCTCTATTTCCTTACACCCGCCGTCGCTCCATAATGATGTAGTCGGAGGCTGTGATTGAGCGAGTTTGGAGATGCACTTGGAGGCTGTGATGGTGCGTACTTGAAGGCCGTAATTGAGTGTGTTTGGAGATACACTTGGAGGCCATGATCGAGTGAACTTAGAGATGCACTCCGTGATCGTGATCCAGTTAGTTTGGAGATACACTTTGGACATCAGCAAAATGTATTTTAGTCACTGGAAGACACCAGGAGTGTCTGAGAGGATGTGGAGCGTAAACTTAGATGCGTCAATTTCAGGAGAGTATCAGACCCTAGGAGGGCATTCCGGCCAGCCTTCAGAGTAACTGGGATCTCTGATGACTGCTACAGGAGTACCATGGGAGTGATTGTGATAGGTTTGGGAGCACCTGGGAGCACCTGGGAGCACCTGGGAGCGCCGGCGATAAGCCTGGGAGCGCCGACGACAAGCCTGGGAGCACCTGGGAACCACGGCGTCTAGTCTGGGAGCGCCGGCGACAAGTCTGGGTGCGCCGACAACAAGCCTCGGAGCGCCGGCGACAAGTCTGGGAGCACCTCGAATCACAGTAGAGCAGTCTGGGAAAAACATCATCTTCTTTGGGAACGCTGCTGGTGCACCTGGAAATCATAGCTACTACATATCGATCAACGATTGTTAAACTCATGTATTGAGTTTGTATTCTCATCTATGTATCTATATAGCTACCAATCTACACACGGTATATCTGGACTGGCCGCAGGCGGCGCTTGAGAGCATTTCGAGGTGCGCCTGAAAATGACGATCCAGTGAACTCAGAGATACACTCCGAGGCTGTGATCGAGCGAGTTTGGAGATACACTTGGAGGCCGCGATCGTGCGAACTTGGAGGCCGTAATCGACCGAGTTTGGAGATGCACTTGGAGGCCGTGATCGAGTGAACTTAGAGATGCACTCCAAGATCGTGATCGAGGGAGTTTGGAGATGCACTTGTAGAGGCCGTAATCGAGCGAGTTTGGAGATACACTTGGAGGCCGTAATCGAACGAGTTTGGAGATGCACTTGGAGGCCGTGATCGAGCGAGATTGGAGGCCGTAATCGAGCGAGTTTGGACGAGTACTTGGATGCGGTCGATGGACGGCGCACCGGGTGCTGAGACTCTATTCATCAGTTGGTTAACTCGCAACTGTGGGAATGTGACAAGGTGACTTTACCTTTGAGCTCTCATGGAGAGCTGGCTGATAGCGGTCGATCGTGTAAGGAGGCACGCTGGAAGCTGAAGCTACATTGAGGGGTCAACTCGTAATCATGAGAATGAAGGGAAGACAAACAATCTTGGGTACTCGGTGTATGCTGTACTCGGTGTCAACTCATGATCATGACATAGAGAGATAGAGAGGGATAACTTAACTTTGTGTTCTGTAACGATGTTAGAGTTGTGGACGAGAAAGAGAGAGGTGGGGGATGAAGATGAGAACGATGTGGAGGATACGAGCGGATATCAGAAATCAGGGATACAACTTGCCTGATTGGGTTGGGAAGACCTCGTATCGGTGTAATTACACGCCGGATCGGGACTCGTACCTGCCGTATCGGGGATGGCACTTGGACTCGCACACAAAATTCTCTTACGTCCAGGTTTCTCATGATGATTTCCCCCATCTCCTCTCATCTCTCTCTTTCTCGTCCTCAAGTCTACCATCACCTAACAACACGAAGTTAAGTCATCGCTCTCTATCTCTCCATGCCATGATCAAGAGTTAACACCGAGTACAGCATACACCGAGTACAGCATACACCGAGTACAGCATACACCGAGTAAAGCATACACTGAGTACTGCATACACCGTGTACTGCATTATCCCAAGATCCACTGTCTCCCGCTCCCAGCCAGTCTCTCATCTCTCGGCAGACCATGTTGTACTTAATTCTCTACATTCCCACAATCATGAGTTAACCAATGAATAGAGTCTCAGCTCCCGTCGCGCCTCCCTCCCGAACTACCACCTCCAGATTGACCGGCTCCAATCTCGCTCGATCACGGCCTCCAAGTGCATCTCTAAACTCGCTCGATCATAGTCTCCAAGTGTATCTCTAAACTCGCTCAATTACGGCCTCCAAGTTCGCTCGATCACAGCCTCCAAGTGTATCTCTAAACTCGCTCGATTACGGCCTCCAAGTGCATCTCCAAACTCGCTCGATCACAGCCTCCAAGTACATCTTTATGGAGCGACGGCGGGTGTACGGAGATACAGGGGTAACGGAGGTGGAAAGAGTGATGGGGAGTATATATTCGGCATTCCCCAGAGTAGTTAGGCATCATCTTATCATACAATGAAAATACACACACTATCTTTCGCAACTTTTGGTCTCACTCGCTCTGTCCGCGATATCGTGGATCCACCCAATTGCGTGGGATCCTCAACGCCGGGTAGTATCGTATCTTCTCACCCGATTCCTACGCTCCTCGAACTAGAACCGCTCTTTCTCATGAATTCCGCTTGGATATCGCTAGAGGTGTGGCGGAGTGTTGATGGTGGGCTCTCTGCCTTCTAGCTCCATCGTTTCACCGTAACGGCCTCCAAATGGTGCATCTCTAAAAGTTCTCAATGGGCGTGGCCTGGTGCTCCTCCAATTATGCTCGAGTACCATCTGCGGCCAGATTGACCGTATGTATATATAGAGAGAGACTTAAATATTGCATGCCATATTATGCTGTAGTGAATCTTGTGACTGTAACAAAGATGAATATGATAAGACGAAATGCCTTGTGGTTATGTAAGAACCACTGCTGTGAGAATACGGCATCAAGTCTCCCGTGAGAATACGGCATCAAGTCTCCCGCAGAG
>Ga0307515_10003643_pt1 | contig 32373 bp, 34 predicted proteins | sample 17_EM_MG_FD_194513 | JGI IMG/M metagenome (GOLD analysis project Ga0307515, IMG submission 194513) | Populus trichocarpa ectomycorrhiza microbial communities from riparian zone in the Pacific Northwest, United States - 17_EM | ecosystem: Host-associated > Plants > Roots > Unclassified | place... | reverse complement strand
GAACTAACTAATACGCGAGTCTCCCGCAGAGCCGCACTAATGCCACAGAGCCGCACTAATGTCACAGAGCCGCACCTAATGTGACAGAGCCGCACCTTAACATGACCATAGTCGTCCACCTACAGTTCTAGGTATTCATGAAGAATGTATACGTGTCTGCAACGCCAGGCGAGGTCAACAACCTGCCACCCATGGCAGTGCAGCAGTTTGCGCTCTGACCACCGTCATTCATGGAGTTGAAGTAGTTCGAGTGATCAGGTCGGTCCGCTGTCGGCTTTGACTTGGACGCGTTCAGATGGACAGCTTTGTTCTTTTGCCAATCCACAAAAGCATGGCTCAACGCGGTGCAGGTAATCATGATCAGTGGCGAGGGTATATGACCGTCCTTGTCGTCAATCATGGAATTATATAATCCATCAGCATACTTACTGCGGTTATTCGCCCTATGATAAAATTTGATGTCGATAAACCCCAGGATTGCTTCCGCCAGGAAGTATAGTGGACACTGGCCATTGGTTAGCAGCTTTCGACTCTCTCTGCATTGGTTTTGGACCGTGTACACCACCTTCCACATGCTCTGCTACAGGAAAAAGATACTTATTGTCTGCCAGAAGGGAATCGATGAATTCCAAACGCTCTGCGGTGGATTTAAAGTGGTGGAGATCATAACGCTTTGCTCTGTTGTCCCTTGCTGATTGAATAAAATGGGATATAACCTTATCGACTTGTGCTCGAACCTGGTACCAGTTTGAGCGTGTAATATCCAACCTGGGCCTTTGCTTCAGCATACCTCTTTCAAGATATCCTTTGTGCACGCCTGAAATGCTATGGGCCAAATGTTATTTTGCTGCATAGCGATGTTCTAGTACTTGTCTATTGTCTGCCAGTGTGGGCCTTCGGCTAATGCTTTCGCAACGCGTCGCATTGCATAACTTACCATCTCCATGCCGCTTGGACTCAAAAACAGTCATCTGTTCCACATGTAGAGCTACAGGAGTCTGCCAATTGCGAATGCAAGACGCGTCAGGTCAAATTGACCAATTCGATTTGATGCAGCGACTGCCGGAGACCATTGACTGCGGTGTAGACACCGCCTGCGGTTGCAATCGCCACTGACTCTGTCTCTGATTCCTTTCTGTAGTTTGCATTCGCAGTGGATTTGCAATGATCATGCGGGCTTCTGGATTAGAGATGGGGTAGGCAGGTGTTCATGACTGCTGAGAGGAATGGGAGTGCCACCAATGCCGGATGCGGGGCTGGATTCAACACGACATGTTTGGTCTGTCTGTGAGGTTCTTCTGGGTGCTGGTGTGCTATGACGACTTTTACCCCGCATGGTGGTTGGAGCATTTATCGACCGTCGCTATGTAGCAGACGGGGTGGAAGTCACGTGTTGAGTGATGTGTGCAACGCAAGAATTGTTCAGCAAAGATCAGGGGGTGGAGTTCTGACCTTGGATTGAACAGGCTACGAAACTCCCTCCCTGAGAGGAATCCCTCTCACCAGCCTGTACAGAAACGCGTCTATTAGCAGGGGGAAGTGGAGAATTCCCTGCAGGCCGATGCTTTTGTTGATTCTGACAATCAGCAAGCCTTTGAACATTTCGCTCAACCTGAGTCTTGTCAGGGTGCGGGCATTGGGAAGGCATAGTCCGATACAGATGTTCGACGTTAAGAATGCAGGAACAATTTCCTCCTCATGCATATGCAATGGCAGGTGAGGTAGACTCCTATTTGAGCGACCAGGGAGGGATTTGACAAGACAGGGAGGCGCAGTGTAGACAGCGCTAGACTCTAAACCGTGAGAATACTCGGGGACGAGATCCCTTGAAAAGCATTCAATTATGGGGTCAACTGCCACCAGATTAAACTCAGATTAAACACAGCATTGACATTCACTGTTACAGCAACATCTGAAGGTCTATTTACACCGCTTGAAGGGTGTTTATGCCTTCTCGGCGCGGTTATCAGAGTATTGCACTCGATCTTAGCACAATACTTTGAACCATTGATTGTGTATATCATCAGCTTCCCGGTGGAAATCCCACTTTGGCAGAGCTAAAAGCAGCGCAGAGCGAACAAAGACGTATTCTCTATCCTCTGAGATCAGTTGCGTGTGCTTTTTCCACCGCTAGGCACGTTGGTAGCCATGTTGGATGGTTGCACAGAGAGAACAACCTGAGAACGACGCAGTGTGCTCCGAGATGCCCGTGGCCTGAGCGGTGACAGTGGTGTGGGATGCAAAAGCAACACCCTGCGTTGTGAATTATCGTCACTGTGAGTACTTAATCTCGTCTTGAGGCTTCTCATTCATTCGGTGCCTGGAGGTTGTGCGAGTTGAAGGCTGGGCCAGTTTTTGTTTGCTAACCAACAAAACGCAGAATATGAATCAAAATTATCATATCTCACAAGTTGAACCAAGAAATCGCAAGAACTCGAGTATATTTATCCCCTCTTCCCGCCTACACCTTCATTCACTTTTCCTCCCAGATTGAACACACCACCAGCATCCTGAACTATTTCGACATCACGTGACTGGCAAAAAACAATGCCTCTCGTTCCAAAACTCAGCTGATAACCTACACAACTTTCTTTGTTCCCTCTGGCCTTCCTTCCGCTACATGCAACTGTATCATAATGCTAACACTTCGGATGTAGATTCATTTTCAACTCACAGCAATCGCTCCAAAGGGCAGCTGCAAAGGAAAGGGGAAGGCTGGGGCAAAGATGCCGACATCGGTCATAAATCGACACCTGTCATTGGATCAGGACTGTATGAAGGGATTCATCTCAGAACACATCTGTCGACTCATACGGATATACAATGTTTGCGGCGTCAAGGATGAGAGGGCATGGGACCTCTTGTATAATATAGTGTTTCTTGATCCAGTCACGACTCGCCACTTTTCACAATTCCGGCCTATGTGGCCCCACCGCAGGAGCAGGAGTTCGCCTTTTCAGGAGTGGTGGGCTGCCTTCCACTGATATATGCGGCAGATGTTTGACAGAGCCCGCGACCAAATGAACAATTGGAGGTGGGACAACCCCCGTGCCTTTGGGGATGAAATCGATTGCTTCAATCTGCAGACAACCAGCATGGGGAAAGTTCAACGCACTGGCGAGCGTTGATCTTGGTACGGTCACAATGATCCCAGGGCAGAGATTGAGCTCCCAAGCTGCCGGCAGCACAAGCCAGGTGACTTCCTGGCCATTACACGACTGAATTGGGATCGGATACTCGACAAGGATGATGATGATGAAAACTTGGCGTATCCCGGAGCGCCGAGAGGTGGGAGGAGCCATCCTGGTGATGGCAATTACAATCATGACGGCGAGGGTGAGGAGGACTTGGAGGGCGGTGAGAAAGGGACCGGGAAAGGCAAGGGAACAAAGAATGGGAAGGGGAAAGAGATGGGGATGGGGAAGGCAATGGAGGAAGGGAAGGGGAAGGGGAAGGGAAACAGTAAAGAGAAATGTATTGTTAAACAAACCCCAGGGGGAGAAGATATCTCTTGTGCAGTTGCTTTGCAGTTGTAGAAAGAAATGTATGAGGCAGACTAGGACAAGGAGGGCTAACTAGAGTGGGTATATTTAGAGCCGGAAGCATCGCCCACATTGTATATTTCCTCACATTGATGGTACCAACTCTACTGAGCAGTCGGATGGCGACTATGACTCAGAACATGATTCCAATGTGGATATGCGCATGGAGGATGATGTGGACGCACCGAGCGGCGTTGAGTTAGACGGCAATGTGGATATGGAAAGGGACGGGGACAATGAAGAGGAGGAAGATGAAGAGGAGGAAGATGAAGAGGAGGAAGATGAAGAGGAGGAAGATGATGAGGACAAGGATGAGAAAGAGGAGGATGAGGATGACGACCAGGATGAGGATGAGGATGATGGCAAAGAACCTCGGACGATTGGACAGGGGGAGTTGGTAAATACATCGGCTGACGATGTAGATACCATGGCAGACGATCAGCCAATTGTGCTACCTGCGCAAGGCCAGGAGATGCGCGAGAATACCCCATGGCCACAACCTCCGGGGCCTGCCCCAGGCCCACAAACCCCGGAGCCTCGCCCACAACCACGAACTGCGGAGACTCATCCACTCCGTGGGTGGGAGTTTTTGCGGCTTGTGACGCTGCAAAACCTCGCCCAGCGGTGCCAATTCTGCGAGAAGCTGAGGCAGCGGGAAACACCTTGGATGTGGATATGGATCAGCAGCTGCTCGGCGAAATGGCAGGTGGCGACAGTCTCCCCTATGTCCCTCTCCGCCATGTCGTTCACCCCGATGTATGTCTCCCCAATGTCCCTCTCCCCAATGTCCCTCTCCCCAATGTCCCTCTCCCCAATGTCCCTCTCCCCAATGTCCCTCTCCCCAATGTCCCTCTCCCCAATGTCCCTCTCCCTGATGTCCCTCTCCCCAATGTCTCTCTCCCTGGGGCGCGCCCGGATCGCTCGGTAGGCGAGGAGTGAACCAGTCCTCGCGTTGCATAGGAGACGATGGTTGTTGCGTTTGGCTCATGGTTGGGTTCTTGTCATGTTCGTTTCCTTTGTTCTAATCTATTTACTTCAAGCATTGATTATTACATGCGTTGCGAGGTTTTAGAATCACTCAGGGTTTATTTTCTTCATCGGTTTTGTATTGGTTTAATTTTATTCATAGTATTAAGGGACATCGCACATGCAGCGTTTTTGCTACTCCTGGCGTGTAAGGAACCTACTTGTGATGGTGTTGAGGCTCAATAGATCTCTCAATTTAGCTGAAAGTATCACGAGCTTACACCCTCCAGGCTGCTCAGGCCCAGCACCATCTTTCGTCCCTTTCTACAGTGTATACTCCACTCCTCACGTGTCGTCAACGAAGGCAGATATGACCACTTTCCGTTGCCCTGAATTTTCATTCCGAAAAAAGTTCCCCTCAGACAGCCAGCAAGGTAATCATCTCAAATTACACCATCATGAACACCTTCAAGTTGCATGCCAGAAGAATCTGACTGTTCGCAGTGCGCCCCGACGCGTTGAACACACTCAGTGTCGTGAATTCAACGCTAACTAACATTCAGTCAAAGAATTGGACAGGTTTCCCTATCATAAACAGGTTGAAAACGTCGCAGACTCGGAGTCTCATCTTACGCCACCTCCTCCACTGCGGACAGAAACATACCCCGGCTCCAGCGCTCCGCTAAGCAATTACATTGCTGAGCCATGGAAGTGCGACGCTCACGCTTGCCTTATGACAAACCTACAAAACAATCCCCACTACTTGTGGGCGACGCGTGAAGAGTACATATCTATCCAGTGTGGGATCATGAAGAAGGGCATGAAGACGTACTATGACAACAGGCTGAAGGAAGAAAACACTGGTCTTCATTTCCCAAGCTTCAAAAATGGGGATGGTGTCCAGAAGCTCGTGACTAGCATGCCAGATGATCAGGCTCCCAGGGAGTGGAAACTACACACTCTTGAGGATATGAGATGGAATGGTAATCACCAATGCCCAATCAAATACTGGAGTCGAGAAATCATCAAAAGCCTGAGATGGTTGATGTGGCAGCCACCCTACCCCGAGCATCTCATTGATGCTACTCAGCGTTGCTTTAACAGCGATACGCCGCTGAAACGCCTCTATACCGAAATGCACACTGCGGACTTGTGGTGGGAGACACAGGTAAGAACAAATACTCAAGGATGATCACATGCTAATCGACATTAAGTCCACGCTCAGAGTGGGGGATACACTGGTTCCCTTGATCTTCAAGTCTGACTGAACACATCTTGCGAATGTTGCTGACGACAAGAAAGAGTGGCCTGTATATATGACGATTCGCAATCTCTCTTCAAAGATCCGCCTGATGCCCTCAACGCACAGTGTCATAATGGTCGCTCTCCTGCTGATTCCCATCAAGAACAGCAATGGTCCTAAGAGGCAGCTGGATGAGCAGCAGCAAACTAACCAAGAGGTGCTGAATGAAGTACTCCGGCGGGTACTCCAGCCCCTCACCTATAAAAATAATCCCAGCGCTGAGAGCTGGTATTACAACGTTCTCTGTGCAGATGGCAACTTCAGGCATTGCCAACCGGTTTTAGCAGCATGGCTTGCAGAGTGCCCAGAGGATGGTGACCTACAGTTTCTCGAGCAGCATGTCAGTTTCTGGTGCGAGTGTCCAATGAACGTACTTGGACACTATGTTCCTCCTGACAAGCAACACACCAGGTGGAATCACAACCTATATAGAACGCTCAGCGATGCCAACACTAAGGCAGGCGATGCCGAACTCTCGTCGCGCCATGTTCGCCAAGTATTGAACGTGTTTGGACATATTCCCTGTATCATGAGCGACCTCACAAAGCCCGACCTCCTCCATACAATGCAGATCGGCATGCTTGGACACCTCCAGAAGTGAATTTTCCATTTCATGGAGACGCACAAATGGCTCGACAAGTACAATGCAATCTGGTTATCCGTGCCTGCTTACCATGACCTCACACCGGAAAATAAGTTATATGAGGAAGTTTCTCAATGGAATAGGAAGGAGATGAAGGAAATGAGCCGGTACATGCTTGGAGTTGTAACCCACTCTCTACAAGGCGGAAGCCCCGCTCAGCATCCCATCTTCAATCGCGCAATTCAGTGCGCAAGGGCATTATTAGAATTCTATAGGTATGCTCCATATAAATCTCACGATGATGCAACATTGAGCTACATGGAGGACGCCTTGCGTCCATTCCACACCTTCAAAGATGTCTTCATACTCGGCCGAGCTGGCAAACAGGCGAAGGCCAAAGCCAATGCTCTGAGAACGGATCTCGTGAAGAAGCGACAGGGAGACGAGGAAACAAATGCGGAAACAAGGACGCCATCCAAGAAGTGGCGCGAAATGAATGCCTGGCGTGATTATATCAGCCACGAAATAGATGTTCCCCAGCAGCCAGATGCCGTCTTCAACTTTCCGAAGATCCACATGATGTCTCATTTGGTGGGAAAGACTAATCCATATGGAGCTGTGCAACAGTATTCTGCCGAGAGATATAAAGAGGCACATAAAATGAACCTCAAGGACGGTTGGACTGCCTCTAATCACAATCTCAACTCCCTGCCACAAGTAATCACCTTTCAGCGTCACATTCTCTGCTTCGAAATGAGGAAGCTCAATCTCCAAGCCGTCGCTAAGCGTCGAGAGAACAGCGCTGCCGCCTGCAATGTCCCCCCTTCCAGTGCTGATCTAGCTGCCCCTCTGAGCTCCCGTCATATGGGAAGCCCGAAATCATGGGACCCCAAAACCGCCGTGATGGAAAGCATCCTGACGCTATGATCAAAGACTTCAGAGCATGACTCGACAATACGCAAGACGCAATGCACCGCGTGGCAATATACAGCGGCACCCAGGAGTTTCTCAAGCATACGAGTCATAACGAGAAGTATATGTCGGATGAACACCTGCACGCAATGGGTCTCTGTATTTACCATGGTATTAAGGTTCAAGTTGAGGGTTTAGAAGGTGAACACGTATCTCAGATGTGTCGATGCACAGGAAGCCTGAGCTGGCATGGAGGGGACCTACGGAATGACTGCGTGTGGGTAAAGACACGCCCGGGGAGGTGTTATGGCGCGCTGAATGGGTGTCTCCTGTGGCCACTGCAATGACTATTCAAAATCCAGCTCCTAAACGAGGATGGAGCTTTGGTTGAGTACTGGTTAGTTCTGGCGCTCACCACAATACCTGAAAACTTGCATAACTTGGAACCCGGCTCGAAATTATGACAAGTGACAAAATCACCGGCAGCCGTTGCTTTGCAAGTTTTCAGCATGGGACACATCGTTGTCTGCATGCACGTACTGTCAGAGATAGCCACTAGTAGTAAGAAAGGAGACCGAAGGAAAGATCAATAGATTGTCAATAGCCACATAGATCTGGCAACTTGGAATGATGTGTATAATTAGTCAAGAGAGAATTGCATTTTGCGCGCAGATAGAAGGAATGTGAGGAGAGATTTTCAGAGCGTCACGCATTGCATTACAATTCCGATGCAAGCGTGTACCCAATGACCCCATTCCGACATATGGTCACAGTTAGCCACAACGCCACAGTGTTCTTTTAAAATGCGAGACCAACAGAGCGAGATGAACCACTGAAACCGCGATTGGAGAGCAATATAAATTGCGATGGGTGGTATTGACGCCGTGGGCGGATCAATGCGCCACTGGGGCGTCTCTGACGGCTCTGACGGAGCACGTCCACTCTGACGTAGCCATTCCGCCCGGACGGAAATGTTTTCCGTAGATGCCAAACCAAATGATAACATGTTGTGGATACGCCCAGGGCAAAATGAGCGTCAACAGAGTGTCAACGATTTTTGGTCTTGCATCATTGGTAATCTGCATTGCAATCCGTTGCGGCCATTCATTAATGTGGTATTGGCTGGCTTTTTAAGCAGAAGAGAGAGAAACACGCTCCATGCCCGATTCTGAATATGAGCGTCAATGGAGCGTCAACGATTGTTGGTCTTGCATCATTAGTAATCTGCGGGTTGATCTGTTGTGGCCATTCATAAATGTGGTATTGGCTGGCATTCCAGGCAACAGAGTGAGCCACACGCTCCCTGCCCCATCCTGAATATGAGCGTCAACAGAGCGTGAAAGATTTTTGGTCTTGTAAGTCAGGTAATTGAGACGCAATTTGGTCACTACTATGCATAGTCAAAGTATTGGCTGCGATTATTGGGAAAAGAGATGGAGCCACGATCCCTGCCCCATCATGACAATGGGCGTCAACAGAGTGTCAAAGATTGTTGGCCTATCATCATGGGTAATCAAGGCATGATGCATCGGTTATTGTGTATATACGATGTTTTGACAGTCTTTCTAGGCTAAAACGGTCATGAACTCTTCGTGGGATCATTGTAAATGAAATTAGTCGTTACTGTCCGGGAGGCTGTCATGGGAAGGTCGCTTGCTTATCTGCTTAGTGAGGCTGCCAATTCTCCCTCAATAGAGGTTTGCAATCATGCACCACTTAGATTACCCAAGCTGCGAGATCTTGAATCATTGACGCTGATTTGGCGTTCATCTTCATGATGGGGCAGGGAGCGTGTCGCTTCTACTTTTGCCTCTCAAGGATGCGAATACCTCAGTTATGACTATCTGCAACCAATGCCCACTCTGAGTACCCAGGATGCAAGAGCTAAAATCGTTGACGCTCCATTGACGCTCAATTCCAAGATGGGTCAGGGAGCGTTTGTGTACATATTTTGAGCGCAACGGCAGCCAGTGCACAAAAAAAAACAACCATGTACCATTGTTAATATTTTACGATTAACAGTATGATATCTGAATGTGACCACGAATGGAACAACCTGAAATGTGAAACGGAAGATTGGACCCCACGGGTCTAGCCAAACCTGGCGAAACCCATGGGTTGACGGGTACGGGGCCAGGTGTGGACCGCAAACAAGGAGCATGTCGGGTTTTTGAACGGTTAAGGAACCAAACCGAACTATTTTTCTGGTCCAAACCCGGACCGCTGGCGTGTTACCCGGACCTGTTGCTAATACTACCTGGGGGGTATGTCGACATTCAGATGAGCTAGTGTTAATTGTAACATAGTGATAAATGGTAGCAGATTATCCATTGGTTGCTGATTGAATCTCTGACACCAATGCTGGAAAATCTAAATAGAGATGCAGCCTTATATCAATTGCAACAACGCACTGTTAGGGAGTGTGGCAGCAGATAATCCAATTACTACACAATTGAAATGCAAAATGTAAAAGTTGAAGTAATAATCAGTCATTTCAGTTGCTGTGATATTGTGCAGAGGATGGCCATCTCTAGGGGTCAAACTTCTAAAAACCCTTCATGGATGAACCCAACTACCATAAGGGAACGGTGGGTAAATCAATGAGGAATGATTAGAAACTGGAATTTGCCATGGTGGTATACTATCAGACAATATGAATATTACAGTAAAAATATCGGAAGGAGTCTCATTCTGAACACTTGACTGCAAACAGGTTACACCATTCTGGCAATGAGAAGGACAAGCTCTGGCAGCAATCCAGAGTTCGAACATTAGCAGCAAAACAGTGCTTAGTATACTCTACAGTATTCTACAAAGAATGCATTACTTGCTCACTGTTGTAACCAAAGAACCTCCAATTACCAAACTACAACTACAACCGCATCTTCTTTACTAATCTGTTCACATTGTGTATGAAGAGCAGCTGATGGTCCTAATGTTGCAGTGCCTGGGGAGATTGATCAGTCATATAAAATGCTTTGAAGGTTATCCAATACCAATTTCATATTCCTTAACTTCTCCATCACGGGAAATGACTATCTGCGGATTCAGTTTCTGCAAATAACGTTAGGACCAATGAACCAGTTTGAGGAAATGATCATGCAACGTTATTTTGCTGCTGACCATCACCATTGTTAGATTGCTCATATTGTTATTTACAAGCAGTTGAGTCCTTGGACAAGGCAAGAGAACCAGAGATGTCAGTTGGAATAGATAGCTGTGCATAAATCAATCAATATTGTACAAGTTGTTCAGATTTTGGTACCCCTGTAATTCTGATTGATTTACACTTGAACCATGTTATCATGAATTACATATAAACATCTTGGCTAACCTCAAAATCATTTCTTTCAAATGTGCAGCTATGAATACTCTCAGGAATGTCCAAGATTCTCTGACATCAACCTGTACATCATCAGAAGATAAAGATGGGCAACTGGCATCTTCCATTGCACAGATGAAATGTATATTTATCACTCAATCTGCACTGTTGAAGGGTCAATACCTATGAGATGTGGTGGACTTAACAACTGATTGCTATGTGGCAGATGGAATGCTTAATGTGTACACCATACAAATTGAGGTCAAATTCCTACATACTTCAAAGCTTTACTCGAATTTCATTGTACAATGTCACTACATCTAGGATAAACTTCTCGTTAGTATGGATGGCTTCAATCAGAAAGAGTGCAATAAACAAAGTGATCACACCACCCCCACATTTGCATGTCACATGGAACTCACTGTGCACATATCTCATGCTGTTGACGACATGTGATGTATTTAGCAATTGTACTTTGTTAGAAGTATTGAGGTATATTCCTACAAGTGGCTACAAATTCCCACTGACAGCAGCTGAAGAACAACTTGAGCAGAAGCAAAGTTAGTATCTTTGTAAACTGGTTATGGGTTTATTGAATTTTAGCTGCATTAATTTAGCAAGAAGAATTTAGCCTTCAGCAATCCCACATATCCAGCGGGATATAAGCAGATGGTTAAGGATGCTGGAAAAGCCAGATTAGTTTTGAAAAACATGCAGGGTACAGATTTCTTCCTTATTTGCTTGTAGTCTTTAGAGACGCCATAATCCCCTTTAGTTGAGGCCAAAGGGATATTACTGAATTACAATCGTGAGAAATAGTAGAATGAATTCAGTGACATTGCACTAGATCTGATCTGGTGCTTTTTCATTTCATACCTCACAACCAGAGGTGCATTTGCTGCTGAGGTAAGTACTTTGGATGGACATAATGAGATGGGATCTCGTACTGGCAATGCCTGTACACTATTGACATCATGACCACCCGGCTGCATGCCTCTCCTGATACTAGTAGAAACCATCATTGCAGTCCTGCAGTAAGAGTGTGTCAGAACACCTGGTGAGGCACCAGAATTCAATGTGGAAGTTGTTGTTAGAATGTGGCCTGATATTTCTGGTTCTTGATAACCAGCAGTGCCACTTAAATAGAAAGAGGGATATTTCAACAAGGTTAGAGATCTCCAGGCTGTCTTAACCAGTGATTCCACAATTAATCTAGATGGTGAAATGTCGGGTTTTGAGACTAATCTACCAGCAGTTTAATCTTTGCATGCTGAATACCACATATCTCATCAACACCGCTGGTTCTCCCTCCATGTTGGATCAATAGATGATACGGAGAATTCAGAAGAGTCTTTGTGGGCAGCACTATAGTGTTAATCACTACTATTGTGAGTTCAGATTGAGATAGTAATGACATGCATTGACACCCAGCTGATGGTGATGATGAACTGACATAGAGCATTGGAGGCCAAAAATGTTCAAGGAATCAAACACTACAAGAGAATGCAATGCGAGAATGAAGTGTTCGCTTTCACTGATCAGGTGAATAAGACACTATTGGGATTTGGATACAATCTAGAAGAAGACTGAGCATCAGATGAAGATATCCTTGAAGACACATCAGCAAAATGTAAAATGGTTTCGAAGTTATAACTGAACAACTCAGCAACTCGGAACAGCCATACTGAGTCTTTCAGACACTTGGAGATGGTTGCAGAGAGACTGAATGCAAAGCGATGCGCTGTCAGGTGCTCAGAGACTACTTCCGCGGTGCTCCTCAATGCTCCGGAAGTTGTGGAACACAATACAAGAGTATCCTACAGTGTGGATACTTGTCTTCAAAATGCTGCCAAATGAAACTATTAGAATGTGCAAATTTCGGAGCGATTGGGAGTATTGTCCACGTCTCGAAGACTAGTCAGGTGGGTCTCAAACCTGGAGTCATTCTCTCTGGGAGTGACTATTATTACGTTTATGTCAAATAGTACAATTCGATTAACTATCTTCCTCCTGCACACCTTGATTCAGGCATTGTAACTGAATTTACAGTCCAGTAGGTATCTATATCCACATGACTATTTACAAGCTATATGCTATCGATTCAATCTGATGCAGTATTCTCTCGCCCCAAATGTGCCGGCCCTACAATTGCTCCGACAGGTACAATATGCATCTCATCAGTCTGTTTGACAACCCAGATGAACCCATCAACACAATCAGGCCAACAATGCAGATCATTGTACTTCGTTGGAATCACCACCGCATATTCTTGAGCTTGAGGACATAATATCGTTTATTCAGTCATCTGGCACCTCTCAGAAACCATCGATATCATTTTTCTTGCAGGCAGGCTCTCCTGAAATTGGAACATCTGATTCAGTGGAGTCCAGCTGAACAATAATACAGAAACAGAAGGAACACGGCCTTGGAAGATGTTATCGAGGTCTCAGTCCGTATATTGGACGCAGATGTGATGAGATTCCGGCATGATCTGTTAGTTGGCATTGATATATTCTACCTTGCAACCAAGTCCCAGAAGCTCAACAGATGTAGGGCAGTGAAATGATTGATGGTAGTACACCAGCCCAGTCTGAAGTTTGATGAATATACTGTCTATGAGTGCATTCTGATCATGTCCGAGCACCAGTCCACAAACCTGATGTCCCTAGTCCTCTTCAATTTATGTTCGGAATAGCTGTCCAAAGTTGGGAATTCCACAATCTCCAGATGCATCTGTGAGTACAGTCGATTTGATACTTCTGCACACTCCACCGACGTGGGTTTCTCTCAAATGATTCACCTGTTCTAATACAGGGCGGAAAAATGGCTCTTCCTGACAATGCTGAAAAGGTAAATGGTGGGCGCTGAGTATATTTCGCCGTTTATCGGTAGCGAATAGTAGGTTGAAAATGTTTGCAGAGTCAATATCATACCAGCCTTGACGGGCAAGATGAGACAGCGTCTGCTCCATATAGTCAAGGCCGGTACACCAGTCCTTCTGGTTGAGCATCTGTCGAATGTCATTGACATTGTTTTTAGATCAATATGCATCTTTCACATTGCCGATATGTAGCCGTTAAGAAATACTGCCGCTGATATTTTTGCCCGAACCCATTCGCCGAATAGACTCTGATATATGGCTCACCAAATGCATCTTTGGATATTGGAAATGTATTACACCCCGATCAATGGTGTTTCAGAGCTCCTGAATGCCGATTGCTGTCCAGCAAGCTTCAAACTCAATTAAGCGGATGGACAATTCATTCTTCAACCGCATCTGCTCATTTGAAGTGATACCATAAACCATTCTGTCGAACTGATTCGCAACACAGTCCGTATCAGCGGTTCTCCAGGTGGTGGCTTCAGTCTGATCATCAGATAGACAGACCTGAATTTTGACATGCTTATCAGCATTCACTTTTTGCCACTCCACAAACCACTTCTTTGGCAGCAGTTATCATTAGAGCAAGTTTTTTGGCCAATGTGCTCCTGGGACCAGTTGCCATATTACCGACTTCCTGCAATAGTTGTTGGTTTCGATGTCAGAAGAATTTATCAAAATGATTGCATTCAACATGTCTTGCTTAGTAGATTTCGCGAACCAATCACTCATTTGTCCTCTGCCGATCTGCAGGTTACCATTTGGTTGCCACTTGTCGGGCTCTATTCAGGCCCACCCAAAATTGTCCTTGATTTGTTGTTGTAACATTTTCAGTCCCATACACCTGATCCTCCATTGCAGCATGGATTGAATGGATCATTGGTTCACGCACCTGATGGGATTCCCTTGCGAACTGTTCATCAAATTTGGCCGTTGCAGGCTTTGACATCTTCTGATTTCGAAAGGCACCCTTCTTCTTGAAAAATCGCTTCAGTCCATCATCTAGTGCTGTGAGGGATAGATCAGAGTGATTTTGTTGGCTGACAAGTAGAGAGAATTCGCATATTGCCCGCAGTGCTCCCATCACCATTTACTCAGAAGCTGTTTCTGCTGCCTTTGACATGTCATCCTTGGAGGAGTCAAGAATTCGAGTGCAAATCACTGTCAGTGTTTCAATCATGCCCTGGATCTGTTTCCCATGCCAGCAGATGCCCTTCATCGAATCCAATCGTTTAAAGAAGTGCTTCAGGCCTGGATATCGTGGTACTGATGGCAATCTATAGTCAGATTGATCCTTGACAGTTCTAGCTTTCATGTATTTGAGCAGCCAGTGCAATAAGTCTTGAACTAAACCCAGGAGCAGCTGATGCAATTCATCGGGCTGCCAAAGCTGATAGACATTGCAGAGATGGCATTGCCAGAATTGGATTCGTATCAGATGAACACCAAGAGTGTGCTGAATATCAATATAAGTTTCGTCCAGAAGGTCTGAGCAAACATGCTGATCTCTTGAGTTATCGAGTGGTGGAAAATTGGAACGCCCCATCGGCACACTTTTTGGTATTTCACACATCGGGCATGAGCCCTATGAGACTTCAGCAAGGATGACTTGTTCTGAATAATCGCTGACCCAGGCTGCCGAATGAGGATAACACTGGCTGTGAAATCCATCAGCACAATTCCATGACAAGCCGGAACCAGTTACGTTAAGACTCTGGAGTGGGGTCAGCACAGTTCCAACTGCGAAATGCCATGCCTCTTCAGAATTTTGGAAGCCTTTTGGGGGAGAGGAGACCAGCCCAACTATAATCCAGGCGTGCTTTTTAGGTGTCCGGTGGATATCATATCAAATTTAACCAATTGTGAGATACAGCGTCCAGGCATGCTAATCACCCAACAAATTGTTGAAGTGAGTCTTGTCGGATGCACAAATGACTGGCACAATCGTTGTTCCTGGAGGAAGTCGATCTTGGGTATCCCACCCCCAATCACCCATGTTGATCTCACTGTATATTCAGAGATTTTCCAAGTCTGTGTGGCACACCAGTTCAAAATCAAGGTGTGCCCGAACTGGATGATGTGCCAAAAGGGACTGTATCCATTTGAAAATATCTGTGTATTATAATGTTCCAAAAGATATGTGAATGATTTTCAATCCAACTTTCATCACTGAGCCGGAAATCGAGTTGTGACATGAGCTTTCACAGGGCATCCGCTGATTGGAATGATTCCATTTTGACGTTGTCCAGTCCACGCCTCTGATGTTAATCTGTCCACATTTTCATTTGCTGGCCGATTGCTTCAGACTGTTGAAAATCGTGTGCTGACTGTAATGGATGCCATGGATACCATTGTTCTGAGTACTTGCAATGCTTGTTGTACAATCACGTTGCTTTGCCATATGCTTCCCCCCCACATTTTCCACTCCAACTACCTGCCTATGAGCCTTCGTCTCTGTTGGATCAGGGGTACATGTCAGATCAGGCTTGTGAGGGTCTATAGGCGGTTGTGCACCAGGTACATCGTCTATGGTTGGATTATTAGTTCACTAGCTCATGGATAGCCATCCAGGTGCACCGACTGAAGTCAAACGATGATGCCTTGGGTCGATCCCAGCCTGCAGGTGGTAAAATCCTGTCAGGTAATAGCCCATCATTCATCGATATTTGGTGATAATGTTGTTAGTGAGCCTGGAGTCAGTTCTCATTGAATACGTTCCTGGTGCGGATAATACACTCAAACGGGTTCTGGTGAGTGTTGACCATATTCGAGGGATGGCCAGTGAACACCTATTCACATGCACCTCGATGATGCTTCAGTGGGTGATGTCAGAGCCTCCAGGATGTTAGTTTGAAAGCGAGCCAACTCGAGTTCGCATATTACCACCACATTGCAACCTGCCAAATGTGGGGGAGGGGTAAAATAAAGTCACGTTCTGATCAGCTTTCTTCATAATCCTGGATGTATATATCATATCCCACACCATGATCATGCACATCGTCTGGTGAAAGTCGTTAGCCGAGGAGAGAAGGTTTCTTTTGTCATAACTGTATTCACCACAATGGGCCTTATATTACGTCATTGTGGCATTGTGAGTTAAACCTATGATCAAGCCTCCAAGCAGCTGATAATGAAGGTAGATCATCTTGATACAATGAAGAGGTGAGGTTCCTAGCTAGCTGTCTGCCCGCGCAATGATCATCAAGATCTGATAGGACGGTTGCTTCAGTAATGATCCTTGACAGGAGCGTGGATCCTGAGGAGAACAATGATGGTTAGACAAGGAAGCTCAATAGTAACCAAGCACTGTTGCTGCTCGACTCACAGGCCTCCAATTGAGTGTGGTTGCAAGGTCGTACACACCCAACTTATGTGTAGTATCCCTAGTCGTGCTAACCTTCATACTGGATATAGTTGTTGTTGGGTTCCTAGAGATATCATATCATATCCTGTCTTATGACCTGTAAAGTCATGGAAGTGTATGAAGGTGAGAATCTCTCCAATATCCTCGTATATGATTTCCAGCATATAACAAAGAGAGGCGGGATATGTGTGATTAAGGTTCCTTTTTCTCAGCCAGGTTGGTTTCATGAATCAAAGGTGGAGTGAAATACCACAGATTGTGAGAACAAAATGGGCCGTTCAATCCGCCGAAGGTCACTGCTACCGGAAATATACTCCACCATACTCCAATTGATTCTATATCACATCTTGCATCTATGGTAGTTTACCACAATCTGTGTTCACAGAACATGTCGATGAACGGATCTCCACCGAAGACAGTGAATATGGCTCCAGCAGCTGGCCTATTTGGCATGCTACAGCGCTTTGAAGATAATTCAGAATCATCAGAAAATGCGTCATGAACTGCGACTGGCAAAGACAGTCGATTTGGGAAACAAAGCAATCAATATCATCCGACGCATGGATATGGTTACCTGCCTTCACAGCAGACATTCCCAGGCACTTTACAGGTTTATCAACATTCTCCATTCAACATGACACACAGTTCACAACCAACCACCAGCGCAAGCCAAGGATATCCAAGTTATGGGCCACAGTGGCAAGGATACGACCACCACCAAGGTGGTTATGGCTGGTCTGAAATGTTCCTACCTCCGTAGATTGCAGAACAAGGGCCATCATCTCCAGGGTCACAGAGAGTGCCTTCAGAACGGCCGGAAAACCATCCAGTGCATCGGCTAACATCATCCAGCCCTAAACCTTCACCTAAACCTTTATCCGGCACACCAGGGAGACCCCCAATTAGCCTCCGCACCAAACAATTTCAGCCACCTGCGAAACTGCAGAAATCAGATGTCACAAGAATTGTGGACTTGCCTGTATAGCCAGAGATTTCTTTCAATCACTATTAGGCAGATGATCAGTCCAACGATGAGGAGGTAGATGATGAGAGCGACTATTCGTCGGACTTGGGCAGTGCAGAAATCCCACTGCCTATCAGCCTGAAGCAATCCGAATTCTCCTCAATGGAATTTGCCAAGAGGATGGAGCAGGCCAACTACAGTGCATTCAATAAGTGGAAGAAATTATGGGTGGCTGGGTTTCAGGAGAAGATGCATGGTCCATTATCTGGAAGCACAACCATTTCAAACTGCTTCACGATTGACCCCAGCACTGGGTGACCACAGATGCTGAATTTTCGGTGACATTTAACGACCAGCTGCCATTGCACCATGTCAATCATGCTGAATGGATTCGGCAGCATGAGGTTGAGATGTTTTTGAAGAAATGTGCAAACGAAATTCAGGAGGCAAGGAAAGAGGGAAGGCAAAGCAACAAAAGACTCGCGACAGATTTGGGCAAGCATGTGACCACAGAGGCGACAAGTGACCTCCCCAAGTTGCCACATTCAACGTTCATGGTTGTGATTCGCTGGGTGTCAAATGGAAAGGATATGGTTCAACCTCCCAAACAACTCCAAGCCTCGTATACCAATGTGAGGCACTGGGAGCAGCTGATTGATTATATCAACAAATATGGAGGCCCGAAAGAGCCATACATTCTAACATCGATGATGATATGCACCTTGGAGTAGAACAAATTGGACAAAGAGTGTATGTGAGTACATACGCATGGGCAAATGATAATCGACCCCATATATGGCCAGATTTCATACAACTGTTGCCTTTCAAATAATTTGAAGTTGAAACTTGGACATAATCCTAAAATATTTTTGGTCGAAATGAAGAGTGCTACAGCGAACGAGATTGTAGAGCATGCAATTAGACCTGCAAAGGTAATCGCTGCTAGCCGTGTTAAAGATAGATGTGCGCAACTGCAAATCATTATACATAGACTTTGGCAGGTTCTGAAGAAGGTGGAAGAGAGGAGGGAGAGGAGGATGGTGGGCAAGAGAATTATGCTTGAATTAATGTAAGTTCTGATTGAAAGAATTGAATTGATTGTATTCCGACCATATATATTCATTCAACTAGTTGCTTGTCTGTGAAATATCTAACATTGCGATGAATTTCTGGAGCACCAGAATATGAGCCCATCTGCCCAGTGTACATTGGAGCAACTGAAAGAGATCATTGAGGACGAAAAGAACACACACAAATGTGCAAGGGAGATTCAGAAGCAGGTGGAGGATGGTGAGGTGGTCCTTGATCCAGATAATACCAGTTCAGTATTGAATACTGTTCTCAATACAGCAAACAACTAATTTGAACATGAGTGTCTTGATGATGCTGTCATGCTGATGAAGGTTCATCCGATTCGCCAATCAACAGAGGACCGCATTCCAGGCCACATGTATTCAATTCCAGGCCTCCCAGGAACCAAGTCTCTGGTGCAACAGGTATGGGCCATATGGGTCATTGTGAGGAGGTGGGTTTGGGATTCTGATATGCCTGAAGCGCTGGTGGCGGATGAAATGGGTCATGACAAGATTTTCACCTTGGTGGCAGCAGCAATGATATGCAAACTGCTGACTGAGACATTTGTAATGGTGTTACTGCTGTCGGTCTTGTGGGGGAATACCGTGGAGGAATATGTGAATATGGCACGGAACAACGTTCCTGGAATTATCGGTGAAGACTGGGAGTGGCATCCGTTGCGGATACAGCATTCTGGGCCTCACCATCACATAGAGATCCAGACAACACCACCGCAGGGGCATCTAGCAGATACATCAGCCCCTGTACCAATCCTTGTTGTGTCAATGCCGGGAGTTGCAGATACGTTCAAGACTGTCATCAAGACAATCACGTACAGAGCCGATATCACACTCATCAACATGTTAAACGTGCAACAAGCGAATCCCACCCACGAGGATCTGAACACCAGTAGAGACCAGCTGGAACACCTACGCAATATCCACCTTGTTTGAGAAGATACCTTAGAATCCAGAGCGAAACCACCAAGCAACGGCCAACTCTCCTACTGAGCATGCAGTTTTGGGATTTTGGATGAGTCCCATCGGTACATGACTAACAACAGTGCGGGCTGGCAAATTGCGCTAAAAGCGAAAATTGGATTCAAGCTTCAAGTCACACCTACGCTGGGATTCCATTCACTCTATGACTGGTGTTATCAGACGATGTGGCTGTTTTCATGTGGGCCTGGAGATCCAGAGGATGATACTGTGATGGAAAGCATGCTGCTGACGCATTGTATTCCACGGTGAAGAGATTTATGCATGCAACCCGGACAGGAGATGAGGAAGCTGAACAATACGCTGCGTGCCGGATGCTACAAATTGCAAAACCATGGACTATAAGGCGATCGTCAGAATCGAAACTAGCCGATGGAAATCCTGTTGTTCAGATACTGAAGTACAATTCACACCTCATTGATCTTGAGTGGACTGTGATAGAGCAAGCACAACTGAAGACTCTTGTGGAGAGATGCACTTCATGGGATGTTTCTGGAGCATGGATGGTTCATAGATGGTGGCTAGCATGTTTCTCGTTACTGTTGGGAGACACCAAGGGTCCCAACGACGTTTCTGGACAATGGTCCTATGAATGGCCACTCGATGCTTGGGTTGATTCTTTCATTTTCCAATCACTGAGAGAGATATTTCTTCCCATGGCTGACAATAGACCAGCGGAGTGTCCTGATACTGACCTTGACGAGGAATCATGCGAGGAGCTCCTTCCCGTACATAACAGAAATGAACATTCACTCCCCAGTGCACCTTCTCTGTAACAGGCGGTGCAATTTTGTTCCCTTCCTGGCCTTGTTCGTCATTTGAAGTGGTCGCTAACCAAGTATTTTGCAGATCATCTGGATATATTCCACATGTATGCCGAAATGGGCAATGATGAACACACAGAAATGCGGCTCAAATTGCAGGATTCATGAAATCCCTCCATATTCTTAACGACACCCAAAGTGGGTGGGATGGGCCCAAATCTTACATCTGCAAACGATGCAGTTGTAACTCAGAAGTTCTGGGTATTCAATGAGCAGTGGCAGGTATTTGCGCGAGTTGCCCGGCTAGGGCAAAACAGTGTCCCACACACATGGTTACTGACTACGGGTGCTGGTGGCTACGATAACTGTGCGAGTGATCGCGACCAACACTCTGGAGTTGCCCCCATGAGGGTCCTGCAGGGCTTGATGGGTTGACCAAACATTACGACAACGATGATTTACCGGATTCTGGAGTCCTGTGAGGACCACACTAAGTGGCTGACAGAAAATGGAGACACATTGCAGTCTAATGAGCCATCATCTTAGATTGTTAGCACTCTTCATCAAGGTATGCCTCATTAGACAGTTAACCAACATGATTTTCTGATCTAATACGAATAGTGAAAATGGTTGTTCGTTAGGCACACTATACTGCATACAGATATTCCTTCTCTCTGTCATTTTAAACAGAATCAAAGATTGGATGTTGCAATTTGTAAAAGGAGGGTTTCATTGGTGTTCTTGTTTATGAATGACGACCAATATGAGATGAATTCAATTGCTAAGCTGCATTTCACGTCACCGGCTGTAAGGGTGTGTACGCCAGCGTCCGGCTGCGTAAGGGCCTGGATAGTAATTGTAGGATCACGGTTGCACACGTGGATCTGAGTGAGAGTAGATGTAGAATTGAGTGGTATGATTCTCGATGCTGATCTACGACTCGTGACGCGTCGACTATATAAAACAGGTGTTACCCGGCCCTGGACACGTCATGTACATTCATGCCATTACATTATCCCCCTCTCAAGGCGCAGACCTCCTGGGCTGCATATCTTCGTACTCTAAAGCAATGAAACAAAACAAGCTCCTATCTCCCGCTGCGAATTTGCCCCGTAATTGGTGACTATTCGGTGGATGCGGTGCACGGGGAAAGTCCACCTCCAAGTGACTGCGATCGAGAGGTGGTAAAACCCGTGCCAGCGCCATTTGTACCGGGCCGGCATCCAATAGACAAGAAACAAATGAAACGTCCAACTGATTCCTCTCCTCCAATCCCAAGCCCCAGTTGCTCCCTATCAACGTGGCTTCCCCGGGTGCTTTCGATGAAACTTGTTGACCAACTCCTGGGCATGTTCAAGGTTGTCTGCCGGTTCCCAACTTGTGCGTATGTGGCTGTATCCGGCCCACTGGACGAGGTAGTGGAGCTTCCAATAACGCCGTTTGGAGTCGAGAATGAGGTCGACTTCCCATTCTTCCTCTCCCGATTCGTCGACAATCGTCGGTAGCGGTTCCGATGGCGGTTGACCAACGACTGGCGGTGTGTACCGATCAAGTTGTGATACGTGGAAAACGTTGTGATTCCGCATCGTCTTTGGCAAGTCTAATTTGTAAGCGTTCTGATTGATGATCTTACTTACCGTATACGGTGCAGCGCGCTTGTAATCGAGCTTCTTCGAAGGCCTGGTCGTGCGGAAGTGCTTGGTCGAGAGCCACACTCTATCTCCAACTTCGAAAGTGATCTCCTTTCCGCCAGCATACTTCGTCTGTCGCTCCTGGGCATCTAGTATACTCTCTCGCACGAGTCGATGAGTCTCTTCCAATCCTTCGAGTACAGCATCCGCTTGGATCTCCGATCTGAGGTTGGCTGGCGCTTTCGGTGCTTTGAATTGCATCTCGGGGTGCCGGTGGTAAACGGCCCAGAATGGAGTCATCATCGTCGAAGCGTGCACGGAGTTGTTGTACGCGAATTCCGCCAAGGGCAAGGGCTCGACCCAGTTATCCTGCTCGTAGTTGCAGAAGGCTCGAAGGTACTGTTCCATGGTCTGATTTTGGCGCTCCGTTTGGCCGTCTGTTTGGGTATGGAATGCAGTCGAGAGTCGGTGATCGATGCTCATGTGAGAGCAGACTCGAGTCCAGAATCGGCTGGTGAATTGCGTGCCGCGGTCCGTGATGATGGTATCCGGTATGCTGTGTTTGCAGATCACGTGCTCAAAGGACATCCGTGCCAGCTCCGGTGAGTCGATATCTTTCCGGCAGGGCAGGTAAATCGCCATCTTAGCCAGTCGGTCGACAACTACCAGAATCCCGGTAAACCCTGATGCCGTTGACTCGGGCAGGTCGGTGACGAAATCCATTGTGATTCCCTCCCAAGGTCTATACGGTGGTAGCAGTGGCATGTTGACTCCGTGGCGGGCGTGTCGTGGAGCTTTGATCCGGTGACAGACTTCGCAGCCGGCAATGTACTTTCGTACCGTAGCATCCATCGCAGGCCAATAGAAGTCTCTAGATACCAGTTCAGCAGTTCTAAGAGCTCCAAAGTGACCGGATTTGGGGTTATTGTGGAAAAGACTTATCACTTTGCTGCGCAGTGCATCATCTGCCGGCACGTATATCCTCCCCTCGTAGGTCAGGGCTCCTGAGATGACTTTCCATTGACTATTCCCTGTGTCCGTAGATCCATCTTGTCCACCGCTCTCCGACAGATCGGGGATACCGACCATTAGGGGATCGACTATCTTCTTGTCTACGTCGATGGCCAGTGAGTCGGTAGCCTGGGCTGTCCTGATTGCCGGTAGGAGATCATTGTACGGTTCAACAGTGGTCACTGCCAAAGTAGCCAATAGCCGTGCGGTAGGTCTTTCATATCCGATCTCATAATCAGGTCGTCTAGAGGGTCCATCTGCCTGGTTCTTGTTGCCTTCCAGGTGCTCGATGACGAAGTCGTATGAAGAAAGGATCTCTGCCCACCTGGCCAGTCTCCGGGAGAGCACTTTTGATGTTTGAAAGTACTCGAGGTTCTTGTGATCGCACTGTATCAAGACCTTGTGATTGGCTCCTTCGAGGTAGTGCCGCCATTGTTTCATAGTCTCCACGATCGCTAGAAGCTCCCGATCGTACGTATCTTAGTTCTGTTCAGCAGGAGAGCATTTTCGAGAGTAGAAATTGACTGGTCGAAGAGTCCCAAATCCATCGTACTGCTTGAGGATGCCGGCGATCGCGAAGCCGCTGGCATCAGTCTGGAGGATTATTGGCTTTGCCAGGTCGAAATGCTGGAGGATCGGTGCTTCGGTGAACGCCTTCTTGAGTTTCCGAAATGCTAGTTCGGCTTCCCAAGTCCACTCCCACTTCGGTGCAGGTCTAAGTGGGCCCTTGGAAGCCCTTGGAGCACGTGCCGTCTCCGTGTTTCTTAGTAGCTCTGTCAACGGTAATGTGATCTTTGAATATTTCCGAATGAACCGCCGGTAGAAGTTCACAAATCCAAGATGCACCTGTATATCCCGGACCGATTTTGGGGTCGGCCAGTCTTCGATCGTCAAGATTCGGTCCGATTCCATGCCGACTCCTTCGGAATTGATGACAAACCGCAGGAAGCCGACCTCCGAGACTCCAAATTGACACTGCTCGGCCTTGCAATAGAGACCGAATTCCCGGAGCCGTTCAAGCACTTTGCGTACGTGTTCATCGTGCTCCTTCTCATCGGTCGAATAGATGAGTATGTCGTCAAGGTAGCACACGGCAAAGTCGTCAATGTAAGCTCGCAAACAATCGTCAATGTAGGACTGAAACGTAGCCGGTGCATTCGTTAAGCCGAAGGGCATAACTCGGTATTCGAACTGACCGTACCGAGTTCGGAAAGCAGTCTTATATTCATCGCCCTCTTTGATCCGAATGAGGTGGTATGCATTCCGGAGGTCCAATTTGGTGAAAATCCGAGCTCCGCGCAGCCTGTCGAGCATCTCCGAAATGAGAGGTAAGGGGTACCAGTTCTTGATAGTTGCCGAATTGAGAGCCCGGTAGTCAACACACAATCGTAAGCCCCCGTCTTTCATCTTCGCAATCAAGATTGGTGCTGCTGCCGGTGATGATGACCGCTGGATGAACCCAGTAGCTAGGTAAGTTTCGATGTATGCTTTGAACGTTTTAAGCTCGACTTCCGAGAGGTTGTAGATCCGTCCATATGGTATCTTGCAGCCCGGTTCCAGGTCGATTGCATGGTCGATGGAATGGTGCGATGCGAGTGTGTCAGCCCTGGTCTTGCTGAAGACCTCCACGAATTCCGAGTATTTGGCGGGAATGTAGCCTCCATCGTCTGTCCATACCCTTCCTATCTCCGGTTGCTCTCCATCTGTCGATGTTAGTCCATGCTTCATTTGCAAGGATGGAACGGAGAAGGGGTAATCCAGGAGACCTTGTCATTAGTGGTTCGCTCCAGTGGAGCCAAGCCCCGCCATCCAGTCTCTCCCTTCGGGTCTCGGCGAGCCAGTAGCAGTCATTCAAGGTTCCCATGTGGACGCTCTTTTGCCGCAACTACTGCTGCTGCTCCTGCTCGCTCATCCAGCATACGAGGGTATTCACCTTTCTCGTGAGTCCGCTCTACCGTAGCTCCCAGCAATCCAATGCAATCCTCTATTCGTAGAGCGAAAGCCCCGGCAACCTCTTTGCTAGCAAGCAGATCGCCAAATGCTGTGGCCGAAAGCGTCACGATGCTAACACCACTCCTTTCGGGTTGACCGAGTCGGGTATCTTCAGTGCCGTGCGATCCCGAACCGCAGGGGGTCCCCAACGACAAAAGCCGGTTCCGTGACCAGTCTATCTCCGGGTTCCGAGCTCTGAACCATGGTAGTCCTAATACCAAATCATATGCCTTTATTGGGACGACTAGCACCTCCGGTTCATCAACCGGTGCCAAATGGTCAAAGTATTGAGCCGAAATCATCGTTTTCCGGCTGTCTCTCGCGTGCTCCATCACCTGTCCGTTGAGGCCAAGGGTGGTTGTATGTGCAGCTTCGTGTGGTAGTCCAAGTTTTCGAAGAAGTCTTGGGGCCATAAAGATGCTCGTTGCGCCGCAGTCGATAAGTGCTCGTACGCGCTGCATTTCTCCGTGTCGATCTCGTATCATAACTTCGTGGATTATGTGTGCTGAATCGGGGGTCTCTGTGCCGCAGAGATATTGACTAAACATGTGAGCTCTCGGGCTCTCTAGAATAACCCTCAGTTTTAGTGCTTTTCGATGAGGTTGTATCGCCTCCAGCGTTGCCATCAAGGCCCATGTGCCTGCCGCCTGCATTCCCAGCTCCATCTCGTCCAACCTCTCTCGCCGAGCCAGGTACCGGGAGAGGTAGACTAGTTTCTTTGCTGCTGGGGATCAAATGATCGCTGGCGCTTGATTTGACGGTCATCGGAAGAGGTGGGTTGGTTTTGATTCTCGGGCTTATTCTGCTCGGGGTTTCGGGCCCGCGGGTATTTGGTACATTCAAAAACGAGGTTGCCTTTGGCTCCGCACCTCAGGCATATACCCGCAACCCGCCGTCGTTGTCGCTCTTCCGTGCTCACCCGCGATGCTGGTGGGCGTTTGGATCCCGATCCACATACTGATCCTCCTCTTGTTCCAGTGCTTAACCCTGAGCCCGATCCGGAGCCCGATCCTGAGCCCGATCCTGAGCAAGGTCCTCTTCCGGAAGGTGTTGATACTGACGGTTGATGAGGTCTCTTCTTCCCCTTCTGGTTGCTGCCTCCAATCTCGGTTGACTGTTACTGCTTATCGGATTTCCTTGGTGTCTCGATGTCTGCCACTCGGTCGAAAAGTTCGTCGATGGAGTCGAATCTACCGTTAGTCTTGGTAAAGGGCCTTAACTTCGGCCACAAATAGGGTTTCAGCCCCGCCCAGATCATATCATAGAGAATGATCTTATGGTGTTCCTCATCCCAACCGGATTCTATCCAGTTTCGTCGAAGTCGATTGGCGTATGCGCGTACGTTCTCGTCTGGGTTGTGATAACCCTGTATCATTTCGTGGTATGCCCGCATGGATGGATTCTGCCTCCAGTCCTTATCTCCGTCCTGCTTCCGTATTTTGGTAATGAAGAGGTCCAGATCGTGTAGGCACGGGTGGTCGTCGGCGAGTAGATCATGACCCAAGGTTACCGGGTCGGTCATGTTCATCTTCTGCAGTGTGTGATCTGGATGGTTGACCCAGCTGCCGAGGTGGTCTAGTGCGTACTGGACTTTGTCTGTATCGCCGCCCAGGAATAGGTGATTGTGAGTTCGAAAGTTCGAGCGAAGGGATCCAAGGAATGTCTCCAATTCCCGCGCACCTCCGCAGTAGCGTTTAGGGTGAGTGACCTTGAATTTGTCCTTGGGGTTCGGTGACTCTGGATCTTTCGGCTTCATCTCGGCATTCTGGAAGAGTAATTCGACAAGCTTTCGCTGCTGCTCGAGCATATGTCGCATATCCGCCGTAGTGACCTGCGATGGTACGGTATCGCCGCGGTCAGTACTGTGAGCTTGCGCTTCGCCGTGATTATCTTCGGGCTGCTCCTCTTCGTCCTCATCATCATCGTCAATTTCGGCCTCCGGGAACACACGTGGGCTGGCGCGTTCGATAGGAGTGCTGATTCGGCTGGCTAGACTTGGAGTACCGCAGCCAATCGATGCCCGAATTGATTCTGCACTCCCGCGGTCGTTAGCAGTGCGCGATGGAAGTCTATTCGTTCGTTTTGAAGGCATTGGAGTAGTAGTGTTTCTTAGAGTGGAGTTGTGAGCGTGTCGCGACGCGTCAAAAAAGGGGTCGAATCTCGAGATCCCGTGAGCGAAACGTATCCAGTAACTGTAGATCAAGAATAGTGTAAGGGCGTGTATGCCAGCGTCCGGCTGCGTAAGGGCCTGGATAGTAATTGTAGGATCACCGTTGCACACGTGGATCTGAGTGAGAGTATATGTAGAATTGTGTGGTAAGATTCTCGATGCTGATCTAAGACTCGTGACGAGTCCACTATATATACCGGGTGTTACCTGGCCCTGGACACGGCACGTACATTCATGCCATTACACCGGCTGGCTTATCTCCTGAGAAACGGGATGGGTTGAATGTTGAGCATGATGCGACTGTGGGCTCCGAATTATTTGTCAGTTGCGAATTCTAGGTGCACTGTACACCTGAAGCCACTAATGCATTTCCAAGTCAAAAGATTGACAAAAGCGTAATTCAACCATTTTCAGGTACACCAGCGAACCATTGGTTCTGTCATGTGTCCCATTACAACACATCAAGTGCTGCATAATTGGCAATCCCATTTGGCAATAAAGTCAGTCGAGGCGATATTGAGTTGCTGGGTGAGGATATGAGACACTGGCTGGCGGGTTCGTAGCACTCATGCAGCATTTGCTGGCATATGATTGAAGTTCAGGTGCAGTGGAAAATCCTTGGCATATGTCTTGAGTTGTGTTGAGATAGATCGAACATAGCATATTTGCCAATCGCAGTTGGCACTGACACTCTACAGGCAACATTGAGGACTTGTGTTGGAATATGAGACATGGCTCGCTTATTTGTAGCAATGCCCCAGCTTTTGCTGGCATTTGATCGAACTGCAGGTGCACCTGATAGGGTTGAGTACATATCCATATGACCGATCAATCACCGCATATTTGCCATTCCCAGTGGCAATACAGTCAGTCTGGGCAATATTGAGTACATATGTCGGAATATGTGACATGCGCTCACTTATTCTTGGCACAGCCACCGCTTAGGCCAGCCTATGATCGAAGTTCCCATGCACTGGAGAATCCTGGCCATATCAATATAACTGACCCGGCTCTGCATATTTGCCCATCCCATTTGGCAATACAGTCAGTCTTGGTGATAATCTGTAGTTGGGTCAGAATATGGGACAGGGGCTCAAGTATTTGTAGCAAAGTCGCAGCGTCTGCCGTGACACAATGGAAGTTCATGCACACATCAGATCCACATCCCAGAGTGTCAGAGACTGAGACAGGACTCAGGTATTCATGGCTAAGCTGCAGCTTTCACTCACGGGTATTTCCTGGGCTATGATGGAAGATCTGGCACAACTCAGATCTGCAATCCAGTCCAGAATGATGTTCTTAGATTTGTATGAGGCTCAAGCTGCGACTCAATATGGATGTATCATTCCACCCCAGGCACGCCTCAAGAGCAACAAGTACGCCACCAAAACCCATGTATCCCAGACTGTGGTGCTGTTTATATTTTGGTTTGGTTCATTCTCATCATGTTTCCTTCGACTTTGAATCAGTGGACGCAGTGCACACAAATTGTCATCTATCAGGGCACTTCATGTGTAGGTGCAGGCAGCTCATCCCGCTCGGCCTCTGCTAATATATGCTTCTATGCTTGATCAGGATATGAATGCCGCTGCTGAAATGCCTTGAACTGTCTGCTCCATGTCAACTTGTCCGTTGGAGGAAGGTTGCCCTGTACAACTAAACCATAAATGCACAGACCTGGCCAATTAGTAATGTCACTGAACTCAATATAGACCAAGGTATATGCTTGGACCTATGCTTTGAAATCCCAAAATAGCTTCTGCAAGTTCAGTCTCTGTCAAAAGAGCTGGAGTTTCCAAGCGAAAATCACAAAAGACAGATTCTGTTCAGCCACTCTGGAAGATGGCCGCTCACCGATGTACCGCACTTACTCAAAGTGGCCTCAGTTCTCAATGCATTGAATGCAGACTTAACTCGATTCTGACTAACTGTATATTTGGGCAGCCAAATCCCGTATCTGAAAATAGATTATATGAACTGATTCCCATCAAGAGTGAAGTTCGAAGACAGAGAATATTGAATGCCCAGGTTAGGCAAAGACTTCTTCGAACAGTGCAATTAACTGACAGAGTGAGGTGAGCTTGCTTCCAATCCCCTGCCATTGAATCAAAGCATAACCGTTTAAACTTCAGTGCACCTCAGTTTGTGGAACTACATGCAATCATCATGGTTCCTCTGCCCATTGTGCGATGACATCTCACTATCCATTCATAACATTGTAGCATATAATTTTCAACCTCAACATTAATTGAAGGCAATATTGTAGTGGTAAGACTCACAATGAATATGTGATTTCATGGTGTGCAACTTACTAGATGTTAGGCGCAAAATTAGAATGTGGGTGAGTATTCATGACCCATTTGTTAGCAATCATGGCATCACCAAGTGCTTCAATCATTACGATTACCCCTGATTCTTCCATCATACCTTACCATTCTTTCTCTACGCCTGTATCTCTTCTTCCTATGCCTAATTCTCTCTCCTCCATTCACTGTAACATTGTTGCGAAGGATATTCTGCTGACACGGCCCAGATGAATGCGTGAAAGAGAAGTTAACCTGACAATATTGCCTTATCGACCACTAACTTCACTGCATAATCCTGATACAATAGAATATCGTGAAAATACGTGTATCCTTCCGGCGGATATACCACATACGGAGATATATATTTCTCCTCGATCGGTAACAGACTCAGTATGAACCCTTGCAACTCATCCGTCACTCTGATGATCCCAAATCTGTTGAGTTCTACAGATTCCAAATGCCGCACCAATTCTATGCCATGCAGTCACCTCCAATGCTCGAACATTGATGCATAATTACTATGTTCAGAGAGTCATACACAGGGGCACATGGTTTCATTCAGGTTCTCATGTGCTCCATTGGACGAGCACCAAGGGTTACTAAATGTCGCGAGTTCTCTTCCGGTGAGTCTGGTTCTATTCTATGTGCATTGGCTTTAGCCAACCTCCAATTCTTGCATCCATACAGAATGTTGTTGATAGGAGTTGCTAACATTCAGCATTAGATATCGATCTTTTCTGGCACACCTGACAAGGAATCCACCCATTCCGGTGCACCAGACAACATCCAATATCGCAACACTGGACTGCCGTCCTTCATATAATATGAACCATTGAAGTCATCTCTCATGAACCCTTCAAGGTGCGCCTCAAATTGCATCCTCATTGACAATGTGAAACATCTTGCTCCATTTTTCCCGTTATTCTATTGCACTTAATCTTCTATTCACCACTTACACATTCTCTCCCACATTCCCCAACTTTCTATCTTCATTACCTCAAATGGAACCTATGTCCAGCCAGGTGAGGAATCACCATTCACAGAAGAATCAGGAAGCACACCTTGAGAGAGCACTCAGATTCAAGAAAGCAGCCAATCCTCGTTGTCCATCAAATGTTTGCCTGCAAATGATCTGCCATCGTGCATTGAGTTGCTGATGACTAATGTCACAGATATCAATATTGATGCAGGATGACGATACCAAACTGGAGATCAGTGATGACAAAAGTGAGGACCCCGGAGAGACCACCATATCATCCGACATCAATGAAGACTATTTGGAACGCCTACAGGAGATCCTGTTTCCAAGCCAGGCACACCATGACAAGTCATTACAAACTACAAGGGTTCCACTGCCAATGAAACGGAGCCATGCCAATACTGTTATTGCATGCCCTCTGCTTCCAGATTCGCGAAATCCAGCTGGAGCAATGATACCACGACTCCTCAAACGCCAAAAGTCAATCCTCCTCAACAATATATTCGAGTCAGAAGGTGCACCATCCACACAGCCGTTCCTGCTAAGCAATTCTAGTGGAGACCAGAATGTTCCACAGCCCATGGCCAGTGCAGATCAGAACGTTCCCCAAAAGCAGAAGGCCACATTTGAGGTAGCAAAAAGTATAGTTGAGGCAATCGTATTCAGGAGGACTCCTTGGCCGATATCATCCGATGACCAGTACTCGATGGTTGAAGAAGCTCGGAAACTAGCAGATGAAGCTCAGGATCGTCAGCGGGCATCAGCAGGTGCTCCTGTTGGTATGCCATCTGGGTGCCAATTGCCTGGCAGTTCATCTCTCAAAATAGATCTGCAAACTGGAGAAGCTGAAAGTCTTGGGTTGTGTTTCATATTCCTTTACCAGATTTTGGATATTGACTACACCCTAAACAATATATAGTTAAATCTGAAGATGAGTACCATTCGAGGACAATTGGCAGATGGGGAATGTCAAACAGTTGGGTGTAGTTACCGGTTGGATTTGTGCTCTGAGACTGAGCTTCGGATCCAGGTTATGGAGCTCCTGTTTGACGATGCCTATCTCTCCAACGGTATTGATGATAAGAAATCATGGTTCACCCAAATGGAATTGCATGATCTAATAGACCACCAATTTTTCTTCACCTCCAAGAGCTTGGGGCGCCAGCCTACAACATCCCAGTATCTCCAACCTCTCACTCAGCAGACTTTAGCTCTAGCAGCTGTAACTATTCATTGTGCACGGTCTGAATATGCCAGTGGGAAGAAGGCCATAGTAATGTTTTGTCAAGATGACTATCGAGGTACATTTTGCCCATCCCCTGTGATAAACGCAAGACTGGAAGCCACTACACTCATCCGTCACACGATAGCGGGCCGCGTGATACCCCCTGCGGCGCAACTCCACTATGAGACGCCCTCCTCAATCCCCATCAGCACTCTGCAACCTAGATCAACACTATTCTGTTCCAGTCAACACTCTATTGCCCATTCCACGCTGGTTAATTGCCTCTGGTGCACCTCGGTCTCGATTGTCACTCATATAATGAATTCCGCATGCCTTACCCCCCCCCCAGTTTCGACACACCTCCGCTGGTATGGGTGCTCCTCAAT
>Ga0307515_10003642_pt1 | contig 32380 bp, 26 predicted proteins | sample 17_EM_MG_FD_194513 | JGI IMG/M metagenome (GOLD analysis project Ga0307515, IMG submission 194513) | Populus trichocarpa ectomycorrhiza microbial communities from riparian zone in the Pacific Northwest, United States - 17_EM | ecosystem: Host-associated > Plants > Roots > Unclassified | place... | reverse complement strand
AAATCGTCCTCGGCATTGGTCGAAACGATCTTCTTTTCCTTGGCATCGCGAAGGACACGCTGTTCGGCCTCGCCCAGCTCATCGCCGGATTTGCCAAAGATCTGCTTCACGAAATCGGCGTGCATTGTGCATTCTCCTCGATAGGATGTTGCGATCATCGATCCAACAAAAACAAGCCGCATGCAATGCGGCAAATTCCGGCCCTGGAATGATACCTGTGAAAAAGTTTCGAGCGTCCCACGTTGCAACCCATTCCCAGCCGCGCTAGTTCTGCCATATCATGATCACGATCAAAGACACGCTCCGCATCGCCATCGCCCAGCTCAATCCGACTGTCGGCGACATCTCGGGAAACATCGCCAAGGCGAGGGAGGCGCGTGCCGACGCTGCCCGCCAGGGCGCCGACCTGTTGCTGCTGACGGAACTGTTTCTGTCCGGCTATCCGCCCGAGGACCTGGTGCTGAAGCCGGCGTTTCTCGAAGCCTGCCTTGCAGCAATCGAGAGCTTTGCGACGGAGACCGGCGACGGTGGCCCTGGGGTCATCATCGGCTTTCCCCGCCAGGGTGAGACGGGCCGGCACAATTCGGTGGCCGTGCTCGATGGCGGCAAGATCGTCGCGATCCGCGACAAGGTCGATCTGCCGAACTATGGTGAGTTCGACGAGAAGCGCGTCTTCGTCCCCGGCGGCAAGCCGCAGGCGGTGGATTTCCGGGGCATCCGCATTGGCACGCCCATCTGCGAGGACATCTGGAACGATGCCGGCGTCTGTGAGGCGCTTGCCGCCGATGGCGCCGAGATTTTCCTGCATCCCAATGGTTCGCCCTATTATCGCGGCAAGATCCATATCCGTCACGATGTCGTGCTCAGGCAGATCGAACTGACCGGGCTGCCGCTGGTTTTCGCAAACCAGCTGGGCGGGCAGGACGAACTCGTGTTCGACGGTGCGAGCTTCGTCTACAATGCCGACAAGTCGCTGGCTATTCAGATGAGCCAGTTCGAGGAGGCGGTGGTCCTGTCCACGTGGAGGCGCCGCGATGGCGTATGGCATTGCGAGCGTGGCCCGCATTCGCCGCTGCCCTCGATCGACGAGGCGGACTATCGCGCCTGCGTGCTGGGTTTCAAGGATTACGTCAACAAGAACGGCTTCAAGAATGTCGTGCTCGGCCTCTCGGGCGGCATCGACTCGGCCATTTGCGCGGCGATCGCTGTCGATGCGCTAGGTGAGGAGCGGGTGCGCACGGTGATGATGCCCTTCCGTTACACGTCGGCCGACTCGCTCGTGGATGCCGAGGCCTGCGCCAAGGCGCTCGGCACGACCTACGACATCGTCGCGATCGAGGAACCGGTCACGGGCTTCCTGTCCGCGCTCGCCGATATGTTCGAGGGTACGGAAGAGGGCATTACCGAGGAAAACCTGCAGAGCCGCGCGCGCGGCACGATCCTGATGGCGATCTCCAACAAGTTCGGCTCGATGGTGGTGACGACGGGCAACAAGAGCGAGATGTCGGTCGGCTATTGCACGCTCTATGGCGACATGAATGGCGGCTTCAACCCCATCAAGGACCTCTATAAGATGCAGGTCTATGGACTGGCGCGCTGGCGTAATGAACATGTGCCGCCGAATGTGCTCGGACCATCGGGCGAGGTGATTCCCAAGAACATCATCGACAAGGCGCCCTCGGCAGAGCTTCGTCCCAACCAGACCGACCAGGATTCGCTGCCGCCCTATCCGGTACTCGACGACATTCTGGAATGCCTGGTCGAGCACGAGATGAGCACGCAGGAGATCATCGCGCGCGGGCATGACACGGCGACCGTGCATCGCATCGAACACCTGCTCTACATCGCCGAATACAAGCGCCGGCAATCGGCGCCCGGCGTGAAGATCACGCGCAAGAATTTCGGCCGCGACCGCCGCTATCCCATCACCAATCGCTTCCGGGATCGTAGTTGAGGTGCATATCTGCGTCAGAAACAGACTGACGGACAAGGCAGGGCGTTTACGGCCGGCTTCGCGCTACCTATCTTCACCTGAATGGGAAGCGCGCGCGCATGAAATTCGGTGAAATCGCAGTGGGGAAGGCGGCGGGCGCTGTGCTGGCACATTCCGCGCGGACGGGAGATGTCAAATTCCCCAAGGGCCGCCAACTGACTCACGGTGATGTCGAGGCGCTCCTGGCAGCCGGTGTTACGAGTGTCATTGCCGCGGTGCTCGATGCCGGTGACCTGATGGAGGACGAGGCGGCCAGCCGCATCGCTGCCGCGGTCGCGCCGGATCACCTGAAATTTTCGCCGGCCACGACGGGGCGGGTGAACATTTTCTCTACTGTAAACGGGCTTTTCAGGGCTTCGAAAGACGTGGTCGACCGGCTGAACCGGATCGATCCGGCGATCACGCTCGCCTGTCTCAATGACCGCGCCGACGTCAAGCCTGGCGACATGGTGGCCACGATCAAGATCATTCCGCTGGCGGTCGCTGGACGGGCCGTCGAGCAGGCGATGGCGCTGCTCAGTTCGGAGACCGCCTTCGAGGTCAAGCCCTATACCGCGCGGCGCGTGGCGCTGATCGCCACCGAACTGCCCTCGCTGAAACCGTCGGTCATGGACAAGACGCGGCATATCCTCGAAGCGCGGCTCGCGGCATCCGGCAGCAGGTTGCTGGTCGAGAAGCGCGTGCCGCACCGGGCCGACGCCGTTGCCCATGCGATCGGCGAGGTCATCGGCAGCCATGACATGATCATCGTCTTCGGCGCCTCGGCCGTGGCGGATGCGGATGACGTGATCCCCGCCGCGATCCGCCAGGCGGGCGGTGTGGTCGAGCAGGTGGGATTGCCGGTCGATCCGGGTAACCTGCTTGTGCTGGGCGCTGCACAAGGCGTGCCGGTCATCGGCGCACCGGGCTGTGCGCGGAGCCCGAAGGAGAATGGTTTCGATTGGGTGCTTGCCCGCATACTGGCGGGTGAGGCGCCCGATCACGAGGAACTGACGAGCCTCGGCGTCGGAGGATTGCTGATGGAAATTCCCACCCGGCCGTTGCCGCGATTGGGCACATCAAGTGAAAAACGAAAGCTTCGGGTCGCCGCCGTCGTGCTGGCCGCCGGCAGTGCCAGCCGCATGGCGGCGTCGGGCAAGCACAAGCTGCTCGCGACGTTCGAGGGCGTGCCGCTGATCCGCCGCTCCGTCGAGATTGTCCGACGGTCCCAAATAGACAATCTGGCGGTCGTTACCGGCTACAGGTCCGCGGACATCGAGCAGGCGGTTGCGGGTCTCGACTGTCCCATTGTCCACAATCCAGATTTTGCCAGCGGCATGGCGTCGAGCCTCAAGACCGGCCTGGCCGCGGTCCGCGATGGGGCGGACGGGCTGCTGGTTGTCCTGGCCGACATGCCCGGCATCTTGCCGGAACATATCGATGCGATGATCAATGCCTTCCGTGCCGAGGAGGGAAGGGCAATCGTCCGGGCCGTTTCGGGCGGCAAGCGTGGCAATCCCGTGATCCTGCCGGTGGCGACATTCGATGCGATATCCAAGCTCACCGGCGATATCGGCGCGCGGCCGGTGATCGAGCGAAGCGGACTTGCGGTGGTTGATATCGACATTGGTGACGCGGCGCATGTCGACGCTGACACGCCCGAGGAAATCGCCGCTGCCGGCGGGATATTGACCGACTGACCGCATAGCGGTGAAACCAGGGATATTTCCTTTTTGATTCAGTTTATAACTTGACACATTTAGTCTAGTTCTTCATTCGTAACCTGGAGCGCTTCATTGTTACACGGAAGCAGTTCTGCCGGAGCAGGCTTTCGTCAGGACCAAGGCGGCGGGTGAGCGTCGTACCCAAAGGTACGGCCGAGACCGACGCCGCAGGGACTGGCGGAAAGATGCCCGGCCCTTCGGGTTGGCTGAAACGGGCCGACTGATCGACCGGCCGGCTTGGTCGTATGCTTTGGCTACGACGCGCGCCGGCCGGTCGATCATTCGACTCCGTTTGAGCCAACAGAACTGCTTCCATGTAACAATGAAACGCTCTAGTTCGGGCCAGAGGTTCGAACGCAATATCAGCCATCGCCAGCGGACGAGCCTGAAAGGCTCGGCGGACGCAAGCCAGGCATCGAGTTTCTTGATCTGGCGAGGGTATGCCGTGAGAATTCATTGGGCGTTTGCCGCCGCGCTGATGTCGTCGACGGCATTTGCGACGGTCCTGTCTGTTCCTGCTTACGCGCAGGAGGACGTCATCTCCCTTGATGACGACAGCGCGGCACCCGCGACGGAAAGTCAGGACACGACGGCTGAGGCCGATGACTCCACGCCCGTAGAGCCTGGCGTCACCAAGCTCAAGCGTATCGTGATCGGCTCGGATTCCGCCACGGCCGCCGACATCGTTAATAAACCCGCGCCTGTTTCGGTGATCGACGGCGAGACCATCCGCGAGCGGATGAACGGCAAGGTCGATACCGCGATCCGCATGACGCCCGGCGCTTTCACGCGCCAGATGGACGAGCAGCCCGGCATTGTCGTCAATATTCGCGGCATGCAGGGCATGGGCCGCGTCAACCAGATGATCGACGGCGTGCCGCAGACCTTCCGTAACCTGTCGGGCCATTCCGGCACATTCGACAACATGGTCTATATCGACAAGAACCTGCTTGCCGGCGTCGATATCACGCGTGGCGCCGTTCCGGGCGCCGATGGGCTGGGTACGCTTTCGGGTGCCGCGAATTTCAGGACGCTCGGTGTCGATGACGTGATCCTGCCCGGCAAGGATGTCGGCGGTGTGGTGACGCTGCAGCTCGGCACCAACGGGATGGATTTCTCGCGCCTGACCGCCGGCGGCTGGCGCACCAATATCGGTATCGACGGCAAGATCTCGGTGATCGGCGCAATCAGTGGTTCGGACGAGTCGAACTACAGGAACGGCGACGGAATCATGTTTCCCGGCGATGCCTCCAACCATCCGCGCGGTGGGCTGTTCAAGGTCAATTACGAGCCGGACGGGGAGCAATCGCTCGAACTGGGCGGCGTGTTCTATGAGAACGCCTTCAGGGTCGAAAGCGCCGGCTACGACTGGCAGATCAACAACCAGACCTATACGCTGAAATACGCCTACCAGCCGGGCGACAATCTGATCGACCTCAAGGTCAACGCTTATCTGAACATCACAGACATCAAGATGGCTACCTACGACGGAAGCCAGTCTTCAGAATTTGACGGGCGCGATGGGACGAACACGGGTCTCGGCTTGGATGTCTCCAATACCAGCATCCTCGATCTCAATGATTCGATGTCGCTCAAGTTCTTCTATGGCGCGGGTATCAATTCCGACGTTTACGAGGGCAACGAAAAGAGCGGCGCCAATCCGGATGGACGGCTCATTAAAAGTGGCGCCTTCAACGATACAACTTTTACCTGGGGTATTCTCGGCATTACAGGCGGTCTGCGTTACGACTATTGGAATTCAAACGGTACCAGCTGCGGTAAGCCCAGCATGGACTGCGAGGCGCACGAGCTTACAAGGGACGATGGGGTCTGGAACCCGAAGGTCGGTGTCACAGTCGATCCCGTGCCGTGGTTGCAGCTCTACGCGACCTACGCACATACGATGCGGCCGCCCACTGTATCGGAAATGTTCTATCCGGGCGGGCACAATTTCGAAGGAAATGCGTCTCCGGTCCAGAACAACCCGAACCTGTTGCCCGAATACCAGAAGGGACTGGACATCGGTGTCAACCTGCGCGGTGACGGGCTCTTCATGGCCGAGGATATGGGCTATCTGAAGCTCGGTTATTTCAGGAACCGGATCGACAACTACATCACCTTCGTCACTGAAGAAGGGGCAACCGAGGCTATCTGGGCGAACCTGCCGGGCACTACTGATATGGAAGGCGTCGAGATCGAGGGCGGCTACGATGCCGGTTTTGCCTATACCAACCTCTCTTTCACGCTGGCCGATACTCGCCAGCCGCTGGCGGAATTCGTCGGCATCGGTAGCGATGTCGGCCGTCTGCCGGATGATTATGCGACGCTCGATGCCGGCCTCCGGTTCTTCGAGCAGCGGCTGACGCTCGGCGGTCGCATTCGCTATACCGGCGACAGCGTTCAGGCCTATATCGATAAAAAGAGCTCGGTCGACCGTCCGTCCTATATGCTTGCAGATCTCTACGGGTCGTTCAAGGTGACGGAGAATGCCAAGCTCTTCTTCACCGTCGACAACCTCTTCGACAAGAGCTATTTCTCCGCCGTGGCGGGTACGTCGAGCGTTCAGGACATCGCCAATGGCCGTGGCCGTACAATCATGATCGGCGCCACAACCCGCTTCTGATCTTGACAGGTTTTAGAAAATATTCCTAAATCGTCCGGAATAATTTCCGGAGGATGCCATGGATCACGATGATATCCAGGACCTGTTCCAGTCCGTCGGACCGGTGGCGATCAAACGCATGTTCGGTGGCAAGGGCATCTATGTCGATGGCCGCATCTTCGCCGTCGAACTCAGGGGCACGCTGATGCTGAAGGGCGACGCGGAGGCTGGCCCGCTCTATGAAGAAGCCGGCTCGCGGCAATGGCGCTACACGCACAGCAAATCGGGCAAGGAAGTCGCGATGCCCTATTGGAACATGCCTGAGGGAGCCTTCGACGATCCTGATGAGGCGGAGAAATGGGCGCGGATTGCTGTGGGAGCTTCGATCAGAGCAGGGAAGTAGTCAGCTTTTCTGGAATGCGAGATGTAATCCGAGGCCAACCAGGATGCTTCCGCCGGCGCGCTGCATCATGCGTCTTGCGCCGTTCGATCCCCTCAGGCGATTGATAATGGCGCCTGCCATGAACACGCAAACCACGTCCGCCGATGAAAAGATGAGATTGACGATCGTGCCCAGCAGCATGAGTTGCAGCCAGACCGGAAATGCAGCCGACGCATCGATGAATTGCGGCAGGAAGGCGAGGAAGAACAGTGCCGTCTTGGGGTTCAGGACCTCGACGGTGATACTCTCGAAAAAAACCCGGCGCGCTGATTTCGTCGGCAAACTACCGGACGCAAGGTCACCGTTCGCTTTAGCCCTAAACAACGAAATCCCAAGCCATATCAGATAGATCGCACCGACGATCTTAACCGCGGTGTAAAGTGTCGGCACGGCGTGAAAAAGCACCGACAGGCCCGCGGCTGCGGCAATCACATGCACATAGCCGCCGACATGAATCCCCAACGTCGCCATCAGCCCGGACCACCTGCCTCGGGCCAGCGTCTGGGCTGCGGCATAGAGCATGGCTGGGCCAGGTATATAGGCGAAGATCACTGTGGTGACCAAGAACGCGAGCAGCAATTCGGTGGACGGCATGGCGGGTTCCTTGCATTAGATGCCAGCGATACAGGAAATCACGAAAAGAGCAACTTGGCGCGGCCGCGCATACTATTCCGCCGCCAACGCCTTCACCGCATCAGCCGCAAATCTTGACAGCGGCTCAGGCAGTTCCTCCAGCACGAACCAGCCGAATTCGGGAAGCTTTTCTGGTTCCATTACGCGGGCTTCGCCGGCGGTATCACTCGTCTTGTAGATTACAGAAATCCAGTGATGCCGGTCGGTGTCAAAGATCTGTTCGGTGACCGTGAGAAATTCAAGCCTGCCTATGCTGAGGCCGCTTTCCTCTTCGGCCTCGCGCCGCGCGGCGTCCATGGAATGCTCCATGTGATCGACCTTGCCGCCGACGATGTTCCAGTGGCCGGCTTCGGGCGGGCGGGTGCGCCTGTATAAAAGCAGTTTGCCATCCCGAAGGATGGCAAGACCAGTTCCCACACCGGGGAAATCAAGACCGGGAAGGCCACTCATTTAGGGGCTCAGCCCTTGAGCGCCGCGCTGGTCAACATGAAGGCCGGCACGTCGTCGCCGAAGCCAACCGGGGTCGGGCCGTCATCGTTCTGATGATGGCGGCGGCTCTGGCGCGCGCGGTTGTCGTCATTGGCGGGATAGGGACGTTCCTGGCGTTCCTGCCGGGGAGCGTGGTCTCTCTTCGGCGCCGCGTTGCTCTTTGGCATGACAGTCTCCGTCTTTGCTGATTCCGGTTCACGTGCGGGCTGGTTTACGCCTGCATCGGTGTCAGTTTTATGAACCGGAGGGGCCTCATGTCTGTTACCACGGTCACTCGGCTTGCGGCGGTCACGATCACGGTCGCGGCCACCCTTGGCCGGCCGGCGGTCAGAGCGGCCGGTATCGGCGCCTTCCTCACGGGCCGGAAGGGCCGAGAGGTCGCCATTGTGCCATTCGATCTTCTCGGTGATGAGCTTCTCGATCGCGTCGAGATGCTTGGCGTCGCGCTTGGTGACCATCATGTAGGCGGCGCCGGCGCGACCGGCACGGCCCGTGCGGCCGATGCGGTGGACATAGTCCTCCGCATGGATCGGCACGTCGAAATTGAAGATATGGCTGACATCGGGAATATCGAGTCCGCGGGCAGCAACGTCGGATGCCACGAGGATCTTCAGGTTTCCATCGCGGAACCCCTGCAGCATGTTGGTGCGCGAACGCTGGTCCATGTCGCCATGTAGTGCGCCGGCCTGGAAGCCGTGGCGTTCGAGCGAACGGAAAAGGTCGGCGACGTCCTTCTTGCGGTTGCAGAAGATGATGGCGTTCTTGATGTCGGGCTCGACCTCGCGGATCAGGTCGCGAAGCGTGGAGCGCTTTTCGTAATCCTGGCTGTGGCTGGCGACGAGGCGCTGGGTGATGGTCTTCGTCGTCGATGAAGGTGCCGAGACTTCGACGCGTTCCGGATTCTGCAGGAAGGCGTCGGCCAGTTTCTGGATTTCCGGCGGCATTGTGGCCGAGAAGAACAGCGTCTGGCGGGTGAAGGGGATCATCTTGGCGATGCGTTCGATATCAGGAATGAAGCCCATGTCGAGCATGCGGTCGGCCTCGTCGATGACGAGAATTTCAACGCCGGTCATCAGCAGTTTGCCGCGCTCGCAATGGTCGAGCAGGCGGCCCGGCGTGCAGATCAGGACATCGGCGCCACGTTCGAGCTTGCGGTTCTGGTCTTCGAAGGAGACGCCACCGATGAGAAGTGCGACGTTGAGCTTGTGGTTCTTGCCGTATTTCTCGAAGTTTTCAGCCACCTGGGCGGCCAGTTCGCGGGTCGGTTCGAGGATCAGTGTGCGGGGCATCCGGGCGCGGGCGCGGCCCTTTTCCAGCAGCGTCAGCATGGGCAGCACGAAGGATGCCGTCTTGCCGGTGCCTGTCTGGGCAATGCCGAGAATGTCGCGGCGCTGAAGCGCGAAAGGAATGGCGCCAGCCTGGATCGGCGTCGGGATCGTGTAGCCAGAATCGGTGACGGCTGCGAGGACTTTTGGGCTCAGGCCAAGGTCTTGGAATGTTGTCAAAGGAGAGGTGTTTCCGGTTGCTTTGTTCGGGAAAACAGAATCGCGCGGAAAGCATGCCGCGCGCAGTTGCCGTGCACTTAGGGCTTTATTGCCGGTAAGTCAAGGAAATCACCGGATTGCGGCTATTAAACACCGCCCCGTGGTAAATTCGGCGCAAGTATTTCCGGGAGGAAAAGGCGGCGGGCTATTCTATGTAGGATGTGAGCTTTAAGCCGGCGTTCAGGAAACGCATGGGATCGATGGCCGTGCCGTTGCGGCGGACCTCGTAGTGAAGGTGCGGGCCGGTCGAGCGGCCGGTCGAGCCCGAAAGCGCGATCAGGTCGCCCTCGTCGACGAGGTCGCCTTCCTTGACCAGAATCTTGGAAAGATGGCCATAGCGCGTCGTAATGCCATTGCCATGGTCGATCTCGACCATGTTGCCATAGCCGCCTGATGTGCCGGCATGAATCACTGTGCCGGCGCCCGTGGCCCGCACCTTGCCGCCGGTCTTCTGACGGAAGTCGATGCCGGCGTGCATGGCGAGCTTGCCGAAGAACGGATCGACGCGGTTGCCGAACAGGGATGTGATCTGGCGGTTGGGCGCGGGATTTGCAAAGGGCAGCTTGCGCGCCACGGCCTTGACGCGTTCGAGCCTGTCCAGCGCGATATCGAGACCGGAGATCGAGGCTTCGAATTCGCTTGCTGTCTCGGGTTCGATGAATGGGCCGCCGATGGCGCTGTCGGGATCCGGATCAAGCGCCGCTTCGGCCAGCTTGGCCGGCAGTTTCAAGCCGGTATTCCTGAGGATGTCGTGGATCTTGTCGGCGCGGACATCGGCACTGGCGGTCAGCGTCCGGATATGGTCGAGTTGTTCTTTTTCGATGCCCTTGAGCGACAGCGTCACGGTCGAGAAGAGTTTGTCGGCGCGGTCGGCGACATTGCCGTCGATGGCGGCGAAGGACAGCGCTCTGGTCTTGGCCGGCCTGGATTTGCCCATCAGGCTTTCGAAGCTGTCGAGCGCCGCGCGGTCGTCACTCTCGGTGCTGTCGAGACCCTCGGTGCTGTCGAGAGACTGGTCATCCGTTGGCGGGGCGATCTCGGTGTCGAGGCCGGAATTTTCGGCGCGCTCCAGCACGGAGCCGAGCTTGCCCTGGCGATTGGCGAGCGCCATCTGCTGTTCCATCAGCTTCTCGACCTTGTCTTCGACGACCTGCTGGTCGAGCAACTGCCGCGAGGTGATGCGATCGACCTGGGCACGAAGTGCCGAGATTCTGTCTTCATACTCATGCTGCATGCGCGCCTGGCGCGCCATGGAAGCCCCCATCAGATCATCACGCAGCACGAGATAGGCGGTCGCAGTCAGGTATCCGATGGTGAAAAGGCCGAAGAGGGAGACGGTGATCGCGGCCATCCAGGGGCGGATCGTCATGTGGCGGACGCGCTCGCCACTCGCGAGGATGAGGACGTGGCTTTCCCTGCGTCGTCCGAAGATACGGTTCGCTCCTGTGCCTGGCACCTCAATATCCTCCACCGGGATAACGCTGATAACAGAGGGGCCCTAGCCGAGACTCCTTCATGCCGGTGATTACAAACCATTAAGGTTAACAATCCCTCAACGTCCCGGAAATGCAGCGGTTTACGCGTTCGATATCGATGAAAGAGACCGGTAGAAGCTCGGCGTCAGGCCGGCTTCGGCGCGGGCTATGTCGTTGAAGGGCGGCTTCAGTCCACCGCGGAAATTGGTCCGCACCAGCTCCTTGAATGCGGCGGCCGGGTCGCGCTTTTCCCGCGCGCAGAGGAAGCGGAACCACTTGGCGCCGACGGCGACGTGGCCTTTTTCGTCCTCGTAGATGACCGAGAAAATGTCGGCACTCTTGGTATCGCCGAGCTCGATCAACTTGTCGCGCATCGAGGGCGTCACGTCGAGGCCGCGCGCTTCGAGAATGAGCGGCACGACGGCGAGGCGGGCGGTCAGGTCGTTGCGGGTGTGATGGGCGGCCTCCCAGAGGCCGTCATGGGCGGGTAGATCGCCATAGTCGGCGTCGAGGTCGCGGAGTCGCTGGCGTACCAGGCCGAAATGCTTGGCCTCTTCCGATGCGACCAGCATCCAGCCATCGAAGAACGAGCGTGGCACCGGCTGGTCGGCGAAGCGGGCGACGATGTCGAGCGCGAGATCCACCGCATTGAGTTCGATATGGCAGATGGCATGCAGCAGCGCGACGCGGCCATGCTTGCTATGTAGCGAGCGCTTTTTCATCTGGTTGGGTGGAACAAGCGTGGGCTTGTCCGGCCGGCCCGGACGCGTGGGCGAGGGCGGATCGAGCGGCGAGCGCAATGAGAGCGTCCGTGCATACCAGGCTTTCGCCGTTGCCTGCGTCAGTCGCACCTTCTCGTCGAGATCGGCGGCCGAGATCGCCGCGATGGCGCCGGCACGCAGCGTGTCGAAGGGAAAATCGCCAGTCATATGAATCACCTAAGCCCGTTTCTTACGACATGGATTCCGTTCCCTAAAGCGCCCTGGCAGCTTCCAGCACGGTATCGACATGGTTCTTCAGCCGCACATTGTCCCACATTCCCGCGATCCGGCCCTCCGCGTCGATCAGGAATGTCGAGCGCACGACGCCCATATAGGTAATGCCGAAGGTCTTTTTCTCGCGCCAGACGCCATAGGCATCGATCACCTTGCGGTCCTCGTCCGCGCAGAGCGTGATGCCGAGTTTGTGCTTGGCGCAGAACTTGTCGTGCTTCTTCACGCTGTCGGGAGAGACGCCGACGACAGTCGCTCCGGCTTTGCCAAACGCATCTGCCTTGCCAGTGAAATCGATCGCTTGCAGTGTGCAGGTCTGGGTGTCATCCTGCGGATAGAAGTAGAGCACCACTTTTTTGCCCCGATATTCGCTAAGAGAGACCACGCCGCCGCCGTTTTTCGGCAAGGTGAAATCAGGGGCAAGGTCGCCGATCTTGAGTTGGGTCATGTTGCCAATCGATCTTGTGTTTGAATAACTCTGCGCAAGGTCCGGGAATCATTGTCCCGTTACCGGTCTTGTACGGGATTTTATAGCGAAAGGTATGCTCTGAATGGTCCATCACGTGCGCGGGGAAAAGGTCGTCTTCGGGAAAGGAGATTTTTTCTCCCTCGATGCGCTGCCGTCCTGCGAGCATGACGAGGCCGTGGTTCTGGCGCCGCCGCGCAGGAAGAGCTGGACGCGGAGCATCCTGAAATTTTTCGTTCTCGCCGTCTTCCTGGTGATATCGGGCATCGGCGCGCTGTGGTTCGCGCTGGAGAATGGCAGCCTCGACTCGACGCTGACCGCGCAGGCGGAAAACGCGATGAGCCGGGCGCTAGGCAGCAATTTCGAACCGAAGGTCAAGGCCGTTCGCCTGAGGTTTTCGAGCGACTGGATGCTGGCGCTCGAAGCCGTCGACGTCAGCGTGACCCATGTCAAATCCGGCGTCACCGCGCTGAAGACGAGTTCGATCAGGGCCGTGCTCGATCCGGTGTCGCTGCTGAGGGGCAAGGTGGTCCTTGCGCGCGCGGAAATCGCGTCGGCAGATGGGGACATCAGCTTCCTGCCCGCCAGCCCCGGCATCAATTGGGAAACCGTGCGCGTCGATGGCGTGTCCGGTTGGCTTGCGCTGCTCTACCCGCAGCTCGACCAGGCCGTGGCCCAGCTCGATCGCGCCGGAACGCGTGAGGTGGTCGCCGGCGCCGTGACGCTGAAGCTTCCCGGACCGGACGGCCGCGTGGTCCGGCTCGACGGGTTCGACTTTTCCCGCCAGCGCAATGGGCAATACACGCTCGCAACCGCGCTCAGTATCGACAGGTTCAAACCGCATATCGCGATGACGCTCGGTGTGGCTGATGACATCGTCCAGACCATCGACGCGAAGATCAGCGGCATTCAGACCGAGCCTTTCGCAATGAAATACAGCAAGGTGACCGGCGAGAGGCGCCAGGGCGTCGACGTGCCGATCGACCTCTCGCTTTCCGCCGTCCGCGACACGTCTCTGACGGTGCAGCTGCAGGCTGGCGCGGGAACGTTCCACGCTGATGGGACGGCGCAGGAGGTGAAATCCGGCCGTGCCTTGTTCACCTATGACTTCAACAAGCAGAAGGTCGAGGTCTCGGAAGGCGGCATCGATCTCGGCGACACGATGATTCCGTTCAACGGCGCGATCACTGATCTGGACAAAGTCTCCACCGGCGCGCCGCATGGCTACGCCTTCGAACTGCTGGCGAATGATGCAATCGCCAACGCCGACGAAGCCGGCGAGGAACCCGAGCCCTTCAATGCCAAAACGGTGGGCCGCTTGATCACCGCCACCGGTGAGCTGCAATTCGATGAAATGTCCATCGCCACATCAAGCGGTGTGATGGTGGGATCGCTCAAGCTGGTGTTCGGCCATGGCTCTCCGGCGATCAGCTTCTCGGCGCGCTCGGACTCGCTTTCCACCAAGTCGATCAAGCAGCTATGGCCTTACTGGTTCGCAGCCAAACCACGAAGCTGGGTGCTGAGGCATATCCGGGGCGGTGAGGCCAGGAACGCCGAAATCGATGTGTCACTCGCGGCCGGACGGCTGCCGGAACATCCCGTGCCTTTCCATTTCGAGGAAGGTGAGTTCAAGATGAGCTTCGCCGCCAATGGTCTCGACATCCATTATCTCGGCGATCTGCCCGCCGCATCGAACACGTCGGGCACGTTCCGCATGGTCGATCGAAACCTCGTCGTCACTATCGACAAGGGCGATATACGGCTGCCCTCGGGCAAGGTATTGCATGCGGAGGACGGAACGCTGACGATCGCCGACACGGCGGTCAAGCCGCTGATGGCGTCGATCTCTCTCAAGGCGGGTGGCGATGCATCGGCCGCGGCAGAATATGCAAGTTTCAAACCGATCGATGCCATGGCCAAGGCGCCATTCGCAGTTGCCGACCTCAGCGGTACGCTGAAGGGCGATATTTCGGCCGTGTTCGGCCTCAATCCCTCGCAAAATCCGCCAAAGCCGGAATGGAATGTGGCGCTGGCCCTGAAAGACGTCAGTCTCGCCAAGCCGGTCGAGAATCGCAAGCTCACCGACATCAACGGCACGCTCAAGATCGACAACAAGATGGCGGCGCTGGATGGCAAGGCCGACATCGACGGCATGGGTTTCGACGTGAAATTCTCCCAGCCGGTCAAAGCCAACGTCGACAAAACGCGTGAATGGGAGGCCAAGGGCGACCTCAGCGAGGCCGAAGTGCTGAAATTCGCGCCGGCGCTGGCGCCTTATCTCTCCGGTGGCGTCAGCATCATCATGGACAGCGCCACTGGCGGCCAGCGCGCCAAGGTGTCCCTGACCGACACCAGCCTTTCGATACCCTTCGTCAACTGGCGCAAAGGGCCAGGCATTCGGGCAAGCGCCGAATTCACCATGGCGGCGCGTGACGGGCAGACTCGTATCAGCGACTTCACGCTCGAGGGCGACGGTTTCGGCGCACGCGGGGATATGGTGATCGACAAGAGGGGGCTTGTTTCCGGCAAGTTCACGCGGGTTAAGCTCTCTCCCGCCGACAATTTTTCGCTCACGCTCCAGCGCAAGAGCGGGGGGCTCTCGATCAACGTGACCGGCGAGTCGATCGATGCCAAGCCGTTCATCGAATCCACCAAATCGCCAGCGGACGCCGACGCGAATGGGGTGAAATCCTCCAACACGGTCAATGTTAAGCTCGAGCGGGCCTTGGGCTACAACAAGGAGTCGCTGTCAGACCTCAACGTCAAGTTGGCGACGTCCGAGGGCCGCATCTCTACGCTGAGCCTGACCGGCGTGACCGAAAGCCAGCAGGCGCTCGTCATCCGCAAGGACACCGACCAGGGGGCAATGGAGATCACCAGCGGCGACGCTGGCGCAGTCGCGCGCTTTGCCGATATCTACCGTAACATGAATGGCGGCCTGCTCAACATCACGCTCAAGGCACGGGACGCCGATTCCTGGCGCGGTTCGATCGATATCCGGAATTTCTCGCTGATCAACGAGGCGCGGCTGAAGTCCATCGTCTCGGCCCGCAACAGCCAAGACGGACGCAGCCTTTCGGATGCCCTGAAGACCGATATCGATACGAGTTCGCAGAAGTTCAGGCGCGCCTTCGCCCGCCTGATCATCGACGGCAGCGCCATCAAGGTGGAGAACGGGATCGTGCGCGGCGACCAGCTCGGCGCAACATTCCAGGGTATTGTACGCTCGCGCCGCGGCAATATGGACATGACAGGCACCTTCATGCCCGCCTATGGCATCAACAGCCTGTTCGGCCAATTGCCGCTGATCGGCGCAATCCTCGGCAATGGGCGGGATCGCGGATTGCTCGGCATCACCTTCAAGCTCGAAGGTCCCTATCAGGGACCGAAGATGACGGTGAACCCGTTGTCACTGATCGCACCCGGCGTGTTCCGGAACATTTTCGAATTCCAGTGAGCGAATAGGCTCAGGGCCTAGAGCGTGTCGCAGCTATTGGGAGCCATTCTGTTGGCTCAAACGGAGTCGGATGGTCGACCGGCCGGCGCGCGTCGTAGCCACGATCTACGGCCAAGCCGGCCGGCCGATCAGGCGGCCCGTTTCAGCCAACCCGAAGGGCCGGGCATCTTTCCGCCAGGATCAGAGGCGATCGGCTCGGACGTACATCTGGGTATGCCCTTCGCCAATCGCCTCTGCCCTGACGAAAACCTGCTCCGGCAGAATGGCTCCCAATAGCTGCGACATGCTCTAGCGCCGCCTCTTCACCGAACCGCGTTCCATAAGTTTGACGGGCAGCCGGATTCGAGGTGCCGACATGTCGCCTTCCATCCGCTTGAGCAGTAGCTCGAAGCCGACCCGGCCGATCTCTTCGACGGATTGGCGGATGGCGGTGACGGGCGGGTCGAAAAGCGCCATCGGCCCGACATCGTCGAAGGTGATGATGGAAATGTCCTCTCCCAGGCGCAAGCCAAGGGTCTTGGCCTCTTCGACCATGCCATAAGTGATCTCGTCGCTGCCGACGAAGATGGCGGTAGCGTCGGGAAACCGTTCGAGAATCTCGGCCATCGCCTGTCGGCCGTAGGCCGCCGTGTAATGTCCGAGAAGCTCGCCGGCAAGCGTCGCGCCGGCCGCCTCGATCGCTTGGGTAAATCCCTGCGCCCGTTCGCGCGAGGTCATGATGTTGCGCGGGCCGCCGACATAGACGACATTGCTGTGCCCGGCTTCAAGAAAATGCCGCGCGGCGAGCTGGGCGCCCTGAATATTGTCGGAGAAGACTTTCGGCACGTCGGTGCCTTCGACATCCTCATCCATGACCACGATGTTGCGGCTGGCGTTGATGGCGCGCGCTAAGGCCTGGTTCTCGTCCTGGTGATTGGTGGTGAAGAGCAGGCCATCGACATGGTTGCGCCTCAGGCGCTCTATGTAATCCAGTTCGCGGCTCTGGCGGTTTACGCTCGTGCAGAGCATGAGGCCAAGACCCGCCTGGCCGGCGTGGTGCTCGACGGCGGCGGCGAGCTTGGCGAAAAAGGGATTGGCGACATCGGGCACGACGAGCCCTATCGTGTCGGACCGCCCACGGCTGAGGCTTCGGGCATGCGGGTTGGGGCGATAATTGAGCGCGGCGATTGCCGCATCGATGCGGTTCGACGTTTCCTGCGGCAGGCTGAGTGAGCCGTTGAGATAGCGCGAAACCGTGGCGGGCGAGAGCTTCGCCGCACGCGCAACATCCTGCAATGACGGTGGTTTCGTCATATTCCCCCTCGTAGGTCAGTCATAACAGTTCACGGGGAAGATGCCAGAGCGGGCTTACGATATCCGCGTCACTCTTTCTTGAAGCCGCACAAATGAATTGAAGGGTCGTTCTGTCAGGCGGGAGGCAGGACCTTGCCGGGGTTGAGGATACCGTGCGGATCGAGTGCCTTTTTGATCGACCACATCAGTGCCAGCTCCTCCGGGCTGCGTGAATGGCCGAGAAAGTCCCGCTTGAGGAGGCCGATGCCATGCTCGGCGGAGATGGAGCCTTCGAACCGTTTCACTACGCCATAAGTGGTCGCATCGATCGCATGTCGCGTCGCGTCGTCCGCCGGGTCGACGGAGACTGCTATATGCAGGTTGCTGTCGCCCATATGCCCGAAGAAGGCGATATGGGCATCGGGGTATCTTTCGCGCAGTGCTGCTTCACAAGCCTCGGCGAAGGCGCCGAGCCGCCCGACCGCGATTGCGACATCGAAATTGATAAGGCCTGGAAGCCGGTCGTAGGTAGCACCTTCGCGTATCGCCCAGAACTGCCTGCTTTCCTTCTCCGACTGGGCGATGAGGGCGTCGGCGATCAGCCCCTCTTCGAACATCGCGCCGAGGAAGGTTTCCAGGTCTTCGTTACCTGGCGCTCCCGATTGCTCGACGATAGCGACGAAGGGATGGCTGCGGTCGAACAGGAGAAGGCCTTCGCCCTTGCTGCTGAAGGAAAAATAGCTGTCCCACATGATCTCGAATGCAGAAAGACCAACAAGCCCGGCCTGCGCGCGCTTGAGCAAGGTGACTGCATGGTCGTAATTGGAAAGTGCGACAAGCGCCGTGGCCTTGCCGGATGGCAGCGGCTGGAGGCGGATGACGGCGCGGGTGATGATGCCGAGTGTGCCCTCCGAGCCGATGAAGAGCTGCTTCAGGTCGTAGCCGGTATTGTTTTTGCGCAGGCGGTTCATCGAGGAAATCACCGTGCCATTGGCGAGCACCGCTTCGAGCCCGAGGATATTGTCGCGCGTGACGCCATGGCGGATCACACGGATGCCGCCGGCATTGGTGGCGATGTTGCCGCCGATCTGGCAGGAGCCACGGGAACCGAGATCGATCGGCAGCAGGAAACCTGCCTCCTCGGCGGCTTTCTGGGCGGTCTCAAGCGGGGTGCCGGCAAGGACGGTCATCGTGCCGGCGACCGCGTCAATCTCCTCGATCCCCGACAGGCGGTCGAGTGCGATTACAACGTCGCTGCGTTCTGGGTTGGCGCCGCCGGCCAGACCGGTCATGCCGCCTTGGACCGTCACCGGCCAGCGGTAGACATTGCAGGCACGCAAGGTGATGTGAACCTGTTCAACCGTGGTAGGTCTGACATACAGCCAGGGCAGGCTGCGACCGGAAAGGCTCGCATCGCTCCGCGCCTTCTCAGGGATGCCATCGCCACGCAGAAGCACCGTGTCGTCGAGCAGTTGGGACAAAACCACGAGAAGCTCGTCCTGCTCACGGCTCATTGTATGTCACTCCGGCTTGTGCAGGAAAGTGTGGAGATCGGCGAGGCGCTGGCAGCCGAGCTGCGACAGAGTGCCCGCCAGTTCCAGCTTAAGAACATCGATGAGATGCGCCGGGCCATCGTCGCCGATCGCAGCCACCGAAAAGATGAACGGCCGGCCCATGAAGACATAGTCGGCGCCAAGCGCGATCATCCGGGCGATATCGAGGCCGGATCGGACGCCGCCGTCGGCCATGACGAGCGCATCGGGCCCCAGACGCTCGCGGACCAGTGGCAACATCGAGACGGAGGAGGGCGCTGCATCGAGCTGGCGGCCGCCATGGTTGGAGACGATGATGCCGTCCGCGCCCATGGCCATATAGGCGGCGGCTTCCTCGGGATCGAGCACACCCTTGACCACGACCTTGCCCGGCCACTGATCGCGGATTTGCTTGAAACGGTCGGCGGTAATGTGATTGGAGAGGACCGAACCGAGGAAGGCGTAGAATTCCTTGATCGATTGTCCCTTGGGTGCATAGAGTTCGAGATTCTCGAAATGCGGAATGCCGTGGCGGGCGAGGCGCAGCAGCCAGTGCGGGCGCATGGCGGCATGAAACACCGTGCGCGCATCGAATTGCGGCGGCACCGACAGGCCGTTCCTTATGTCCTTGTCCCGGCGCGTCACGGCAGGAATATCCACGGTGACGACGAGCACCTCGTAGCCGGCGCGCTTGGCCCGCTCGATCATATCGGTTTCCATCCTGGCATCGTTCGGCGGATAGAGCTGGAACCAGCCCATCGGGCCGGAATGCAGCTTCATCTTTTCCAGGCTCTGCGTGGCATGTGTCGAGAGAACGTGCAGCACGTTCTGCGCGCGTGCTGCCTTGGCGATCGGCGGTTCGCAACCAGGCCATTGCAGCCCGGCCAAACCCACGGGCGCCACGCCGAACGGTGCCGAAAGTGTCTGGCCGAAGATCGTGGTGGTGATGTCGGGGCTCGTCGCCGCGCTGAGATAGCGCGGCATGAACATGATTTTCTGCAGGTCGTCGCTGTTGCGGCGGACGTTTTCCTCCATGCCGATGCCGCCCGTCATGTAATCCCAGGCAAAGCCCGGTATGCGCCACCGGGCTTTCGCCTTCATGTGCGGAATGGATGGATACCGCTTCTGAAAATTCCCCAACTCGTCCTCCGCGACGCTTACGCAGCCTCGCGACGGAGGGCCTGCGCCATGCAATGAATGCCGCCGCCAGTCTTGGAAATCTCGGCCGTGTCGACGGCCGCGACCTCGAAGCCGCGCGCCTTCAACTGCTCGATCAACGCCTTCGACGATGTCGGTGCGATCACCTTGTCATTGCCGAGGGACATGAAATTGCAGCCGAGCGCCATCGTATCCTGGAAGGGCACGTTGACGATATCATGGCCCTTGTCCTTAAGCCAAGTGACGATCGCGGGGTCCGTGCAATCGAGGCAGACGGCGGTGAGCTTCGGCGCGATCGGCACGACCATCAGATCGATATGGACGTAGTATTCATCGATGAAGGCGAGGCGGGTTTCCCAGCCCTCCTTGTCGAACCATTCCTTGACCTGGCGGGCGCCTTCCTCGTTGGTCCGGGCGCCGCCGCAGCCGATCAGCACGACGCCATCCTCGATGACGTTGAAGTCACCGCCTTCGAACGTGCCTGCCGTGACCATGTCGTAGATCGGAATGCCGAGCTTCTCATAGGTGCGGATCGCGGCATAGTTCTCGCCGCGGCGCCACCACTGCGCCATTGCGGTGATGATCGCGCCATAGGGCGTCATGACAGAGGAGTCGCGGGAATAGACCTGCATCGGCAGTTCCGGGGTCGGCTCGTGCCAATGAATGCGGACGCCGAAATGTTCGTAGGCCGAGACAAGTTCCTTGTGCTGGGCCTGGGCGGTCTGGATATTCGCCGGGTTCTCGCGCAGGTGCTTGCGGGAAAGCGACGAGGTCGCGAGGTGCCGGAGATAGGCTGGCGAGCCGAGCAGGACATCGGTCAGCACGTCGGTCTCGTTGGCGAAACCCCAGCCTTCCAGGCGCTTGGTGCCGCCTTTGAGGTTGCGGCGCTGGAGGGAGAAAGGCTCGTTGGATGCGAAGGCGCTTTGGATGTTCATTGCGGTTTCTCCGTTAAGACAGGAACTGGTCGTTCAGGAACTGGGTTGCGTGGGAATCCACCAGTCCCGGCCACGTGGCGTGGTGACATATTCGGGCCAGCGGAAATGGATGGGGGGATCGTAATCGCAGAGCGGCGGAATCCATTTCGATCCACCGATGCCACCACCGGTGCGGGTTTCGAATTCGTCGCGGGTGGCCTTGCGCGCTTCGGCATCGTCCATCAGGCGCAGCGCCGAGAAGGCAAGCACCTTTGCCGCTGTCGTGACCATGGGGTCGATCGTTGCCGGGATGCCGCCGAGTGCATTCATCACCCAACCGGGATAGCGATAGCCTGATGGCGTCTTGAGCGCGGGCCGTGCGATATAGAAGCGGGCGAGCGGCGCATGCCAGCTCATGTCGGTGTAATCGTCCGAGGTGGAATTGAGCTGCGATGGTGGCAGGTCGCGGCGCAAGATCGCCTCGGCCTCCTTTGGATCGACTAGCGCCGTCATCTCGTCGATGAACGGCTCAGTCATCGGCTCAAGCCCGAGACTGGACTGGATTTCTCGCGCCTTTGCCTTGGCTTCCTCGTCCCAATGAGGCGCGCCGACGGCCTGCAGCGACTCCCAGACCACGCTTGCCATGGCATGATTGGCAAGGCCGGGCCGCGACTTGCAGACCCAATGGCGCTCGTAGCGGCAACCGGACATTTGCGCCGCCGCTGCGGCGTTGCGGTCGAGGAAAGCGGTCGCCTGCTCGGCCATGGCGAGATCAGGCACGCGGATCATGTACTGGATTTCGGCGAGGCTCGCTGGCAGGTTGTCGGCGGTTGCCTGGCCGGCCGTGAGGATCGCTTCGCTGATCGACCAGCCACCCTGATGCGGCAGCATGGAATCGCGGAGCGCCTTGGACGACATGTACATCATCATGAGCGCATCGTTGGCGCCGGGCGCACGGATTGCCGAATGCGATTGCGGGATCGGCGCGCCATCGCTTTTGCCCCAGTCTTCGGGCTGGTCGCAGATGAAGCGGTAGATCATCGAATAGGCAGCGCCGCAATGCGTATCCCAGCGGACGGTATTGCACATCGGCAGCATGTAGAACGGATGGAAGGAGAGAATGCCGTCCAGGCCGTCGTAATAGCCCTTGGCGGCATGGATGGGCTTGGAGCCGCGCACTTTCTCGGCCGGCTCGCCGGTGAAACGCAGCGTTCCGGTCACGCCGTGCCGTTCCATGGCGGCCTTGGTGGCGAGTAGCCCGCCGAGCGCGCCGATACCGAGGCCGGAATGCGGATCGGTGTGCCCGCCCGCATGTTCGTTGAGGCCGGCGCGGGGTTCCTTCCGTGTCGATGCGGCCTGGCAATTGCTGGGCACGGCGTCATATTCCGCATACATGCCGACAGCAGGGCCTGGGCCATTGGTCCAGTGGGCGGCAAAGGCCGTGGGCATTCCCGCCGAGCCTTCCTCGACCGTAAATCCGTGGGAACGCAGGGTTTTCACGTACCAGTCAGCCGATTGATACTCACGCCACGCCGTTTCGCCGAAGTCGAAAATCGTCACGGTCCAGGCCGAGAGGTCGGACCTGATCGCGTCGATATGCTTGGCTGCATGGCGCTGGGCGGCCGAGATCGGCATGGGGCATTCTCCTCGTCGGGGCCAAGTACAGCGCAGATCGAGATTTTGAAAAAGTGAAATCTTTTCCCTGCTCTCGCAAATTTGGTTCACCAATGCCGGAAATTTGGATAGCTTCAGCTTCTCAGGAGGTGCCATGAAGCGAATTCCCTCGACCCAGGCGTTGCGCGCGCTCGACAGCTTCACCCGCCATGGTTCGGTGTGGAAGGCGGCGGATGAACTCAACCTTACGCGCAGCGCGGTCAGTCACCAGCTCAGGCTGCTCGAGCGCGATCTCGGCTTCCAGCTTCTCAACCGGATCGGCACCAAGATCGAACTCACGGAACAGGGCATGGGCTATGCGCTCGATGTCCGAAAGGCGCTCAACACGATCGCGGGGTCGGCCGTGCGGCATGCCAATCGCGGCGTTTCGGGTTCGATCAATGTGTGTTGTACGCCGGGCTTTGCGTCGAGCTGGCTGTGCAGCCATATCTCGAGCTTTCGTGAGAACCACCCGGATGTGCGGCTGTCGATTTCGACGCCGATGCGGCTGGATGACGTGTCCAATCCGGATGTCGATGTGTTCATCGCGTTCGGCACGGGATACTGGCCTGACATGGAAGTGGAACTATTGGTTGAAGTCGAGTTTACGCCGCTTTGTAGCCCAGTGCTGATCAACAAGTCGCTGGGCCTCTCGGATCCCTCGGATATCAAGAAGACCTGCCTGCTGCATCTGGTCGATGACGACGACTGGGAGGAATGGCTGACGATCGCCGATGTAGACCCGTCGTTCGCGCAGACCGGAATCATTTTCTCGGACATGAACCTCGTCTATTCGGCGGCGATGTCGGGGCAGGGGATCGCGATGGGCGACGAGTTCATCTGTCGGACCGCCATGGCGACGGGACAGCTGGTGCGGCCGTTCGACATCAACATCAAGTCCAAACGATCCTACTATCTCGTCGTCTCCGAGGCCAAGGCGGACAACAAGACCGTCATGGCCTTCAGCGATTGGCTGAAGGAGGAGGTGATGAAAAATGAAGCGATGCCGATCAAGGTGTGACGATTGGGAATTGGCAATAGGTGAATCGAATTTGTCGAAAGGGTGAAAAGATTTCGTTTGTGCGGTTGCCGGTTCGCTCCTAGGTTACGCTCAATAATAAGGGAACGGCCATGCAAACCAGGAATAGGGCGGCCGAACTGGACGCCCGGGGAATTGGCAAGACTTACGGCGATTTTCATGCGCTGGACGATGTGTCGCTGACCATCGGCCAGGGCGAATTCCTGACGCTTCTCGGGCCTTCCGGCTCCGGCAAGACGACGTTCCTGATGATACTCGCCGGCTTCGTCAATGCGACATCCGGTTCGCTTGCTAAGGACGGCATCGACATAACCAGCCTGCCGGCCGAGAAGCGCGCCTTTGGCATGGTGTTCCAGGGTTATGCACTCTTCCCTCATATGTCGGTCGAGAAGAACATCGCCTTTCCCCTGCAGGTGCAGGGCCGCAACGCGCAAGATATCAAGAAGAAGGTCGATGAGATCGTCGATCGCGTGGGCTTACGCGAACATGCCACAAAACGTCCGGCCGATCTCTCCGGCGGCCAGCAGCAGCGGGTGGCGCTTGCGCGCGCGCTGGTGTTCGAGCCAGCCGTGCTGCTGCTCGACGAGCCGTTTTCCGCGCTCGACAAGAACCTGCGCGGCTCGATGCAGGAAGAAGTCCGGCGCCTGCATCAGGAAACGGGCACGACCTTCGTGTTCGTCACCCATGACCAGTCCGAGGCGCTCGCGCTTTCGACCCGCGTGGCGATCTTCAACAAGGGCAAGCTGCAGCAGGTGGACACGCCGAAAGCGGTCTATGAACATCCCGCCAACCGCTTTGTTGCGGAATTCCTTGGCGATATCAACATCTTCGAGCTCGGGGACACGAAGCTCTCCGGCGATCTGGCGGAATGCCGCTTCGAGGACCGCGTCATCCGTGCTTCGAATGCGGCGGGCAGCCCGACCAACCATTTCGCCATCCGCCCCGAGCACATGGTGCTCTCCAGCGCCGAGCCGACGGGCTGCAATGCGCTGGCCGCCGATATCGAGGACGTGACCTACCTCGGAGCCGCGACGCGGTTCGCCCTGAAGACACCGGGCGGAAAGGGACTGACGCTTGAGATGCCGACGCGCGAGACCGGGCCGGATTTCGCCAGGGGTAAGAGAGTTTGGGCGAGCTGGGCGCCGGATCAGGGCTTCTTCCTCTGACGCGCCAGACAGCCTGAAACAGACTGGGAATGACGACGAACAACAAAAATAAAGGAGAACGCAATGTCCATGGAATTCGAAAAGGAAACCCTCGAGATTCTCTCGAAGAAGGTCGACAACGGCCAGCTGTCCCGCCGCCGTTTCACGCAGATCGCCGCCATGCTGATCGGCGGCGCTCCGCTGGCCCTCAAGGCCAAGGGCGCCTGGGCTGCGGCCAACGAACTGGTCTTCGTCAACTGGGGCGGCGATGCAATGACCGCTTATGATGAGGCCTATGGCAAGCCGTTCCAGACGGAAGCCGGGGTCACGGTCAAGCAGGATGGATCCGGCCCGACCGAGGGCGCGATCGCCGCGCAGGTCGAAAGCGGCAAGCCGAGCTGGGACATCGTCGATGCCGATCCGTTCTCGGCACAGGCGCTCGGCAAGAAGGGCCTGATGGAGCCTATCGACTACGCAATCGTCGACAAAACCAAGTTCCGGCCGGGCTTCGGTTGGGAATATGCCGCCTCGACCTATTTTTTCTCCTACATCATCGCCTACGACTCCACGAAGTTCGGCGACAAGGTGCCCACGGGCATGGCGGATTTCTTCGACGTCGAAAAATTCCCCGGCAAGCGCTCGCTCTACAAGTGGGGCGCGGGCATGTGGGAAGCAGCCCTGCTCGCAGATGGCGTGGCGCCCGACAAACTCTATCCCCTCGACCTCAAGCGCGCGCATGACAAGATCGCGGCCTTCAAGGACAATGTCGTCTCCTATTGGGGCGGTGGTGCGGAAAGCCAGTCGGTGCTGCTCAACGGCGAAGCCTCGATGGCGCTGATCTGGTCGACTCGCGCGGGCCTGATCGAGAAGGATTCCGGCGGTTCGATCAAGTTCATCTGGGACCAGGGCCTGATCTCGCCCGGCGCGATGGCCGTGCTCAAGGGCAATCCGGGTGGCAAGGACAATGCGATGAAGTTCATCGCTTCCACGCAGGATCCCAAGAAGCAGCTCGTGATGTTCGAAAAGCTCGGCCAGGGCCCGTCAAACCCGTCAGCCGATGCGCTGGTTCCGGCGGACCAGAAGCATCTCAACCCGGTCGATCCGGCGAACATGTCCAAGCAGATCGCTCTGGATATGGCCTGGTACGAGACCAATTACGGCCCGGCGCTGGACGAGTATACGAAGATCATCGCGGCCTGATCCAAGCAAGACCCCGCCCCAACCCCTCCCCACAAGGGGGAGGGGCTTAACTTGCCGCTCCGCCGCGCTCAAAATCGACCTCGCGATTTATGTCGAGTTGCTATGTGCAATGCGGGTTCGTCTGGGTTGGCCCCTCCCCCTTGTGGGGAGGGGTTCGGGGCGGGGTTCTTACACAGAGAGAAAGGAGGCCAGACATGCGATCGGATTATCTCAAGCCAGCGCTGCTGCTCGGCCCCCTGATGCTGTTTCTGCTGCTCGCCTACGCCATTCCTTTTCTCGGCGTCGTGCGCTGGAGCTTTGCCTTGCCCACACCCGGCGTCGCCAATTATGGCCGCGCTGTCACCGATCCGCTGATCATCTCGGTCTTCATACGCACATTCCGGATCTGTTTCTTCGTCACCGTTCTTGCTGTGGCCATGGCCTATATCATCTCGCTCGTCTGGGTGCGGGGCACGCCGACGCAGCGGCTGATCGCGGAGCTTTGCATCCTGATTCCGTTCTGGATCTCGGTGCTGACGCGCGCTTTCGGCTGGGTGGCGCTGCTCTCAAATCGCGGGCTGATCAATACCTGGCTGACGCAGCTGGGCGTGATCACCGAGCCGCTGACCATGGTGCGCAACGAACTCGGCGTCGTGCTGGGTATGACCCACTTTCTCATTCCCTTTGCGGTGTTTCCGATTGCGTCGGCCATGCGCAGCCTCGATGAGCGCGTGCTGCTTGCCGCGCGCGGCATGGGGGCGTCGCGGATGCGGACGTTCTGGCAGATATTCCTGCCGATGACCGCGCCGGGCATTCTCGGCGCTGCGATCATGGTCTTCGTCTTTTCGCTCGGCTTCTTCATCACGCCGGCCATTCTCGGTGGCGGCCGCAGTGTCATGGCGGCGGAACTCATCTATCTCAGGCTCTTCCAGAGCCCGGATTGGGGTCTGGGTGCCGCGATCAGCGTGCTGATGATGCTGATCGTCGGGCTGCTGCTGGCCTTGCTGATGCGCTATGCCAAGCCGGGCGGGATGGTAAAATGATGGAAAAGCCGAGCCCGATCGCCATTCTGCTCGCCGCCATGGTCGCCATCTTCCTGCTGATGCCGCTGTTTGCCGTCATTCCGGTGTCCTTCACCCCGGCGCGGTTCCTGTCGATGCCGAATGGCAATTGGTCGGCTCGCCACTATCTGGCGCTGCTCGAAAATCCGGCCTGGCTGCAAGCGACATGGCTGTCGATCAGGATCGCGGTCCTGAGTTCGGCGATCTCGACGGCGCTGGCTCTCGCTTTCAGCCTCGGCATGTGGATGTATCGGCCGCTCTACCCCGGCGCCTTTTATGGTTTCGTGCTGCTGCCGATGGTGGCGCCGCCGGTCGTTTCCGCGATCACCCTCTATTTCTTTCTTACGTCGCTTTCGAAGATGAACGACGTGATCGGCTACGATACCGTGGTCGGGGTGGCGATCGCGCATGCGGTGATGATCGCGCCCTTCGCCGTGGTGCTGATCACGGTGGCCCTCGCGCAAGTTGATCGGAGGATCGATCTCGCCGCGCGCGGCTTCGGCGCCAGCATGACGCAGCGGATATTTCGGGTGATCCTGCCCAACATCAAGTTCGGCGTTTTCACCGCGGCCTTCCTTGCCTTCGTGCTCTCCTGGGAGGAGATCGGCGTGACGCTGTTCATAACCTCGGTCAATGCCGTCACCCTGCCGCGCATGATGTGGATGGGTCTGCGCGACAATATCGATCCGGCCATTGCCGCGATCTCTGTGGTGCTGATCGTGCTTGTGATTATGGTCATCGTCGGCAAGACGGCGATTTCGATGCTGGCATCGAAAAAGACCTGATGCGCCGCTGGACAATTGCCAGATAAATTATACGGTTGAAGAATTATTGGAATCGACGGGAGCGCGACGTGATCAGCACGGGCATGTATCTGACGAAATTGCTGGAAGCCTACGGCGTGGACACGGTCTTCGGCATTCCAGGCGTGCATACGGTCGAGCTCTACCGCGGGCTCGCCGGCAGTTCGATCCGTCACATCACGCCGCGCCACGAGCAGGGTGCCGGATTCATGGCCGATGGCTATGCCCGCGTTTCGGGAAAGCCCGGCGTCTGCTTCATCATCACCGGGCCTGGTATGACCAACATCGTCACAGCCATGGGCCAGGCCTATGGCGATTCCATCCCCATGCTGGTGATTTCGACCGTCAACAGCCATGGCCGGATGGGTTCGGGCGAGGGCTGGCTGCACGAGCTTCCCAACCAGCAGGCGCTGGTCAGCCAGGTCTCGGCCTTCAGCTATACGGTCAACCGCCCTGAGGAGCTGGCGCCGGCGCTTGCGCGCGCCTTTGCCGTGTTCGATAGCGCCCGGCCGCGCCCGGTGCATATCGAATTGCCGATCAATGTCATGCTCGCCGATGCCGGGCATCTCAGCGTGCCGGAAAATCCAGCGCGCGTCGCTCCGCCAGTGCCTTCCATGGAAGAGCTCAGGAAAGCGGCGGCGCTGCTCAACGCGGCCAAGGCACCGCTTATCCTGGCCGGCGGCGGCGCCAAATGGGCAGCCACGGAAATCGCCGAGCTGGCCGAGAAACTCGATGCGCCGGTCGCGATGACCACGAACGCGCGCGGTCTATTGCCGCCAGGTCATCCGCTCGGCGTTTCGATTTCGGCGAGCTTCAAGGCAACGCGCGAACTGATCGAGTCCTCCGACGTGGTCCTCGCGATCGGCACCGAACTCGGGCCGACAGACTATGACATGTATGAGGACGGCTTCTTCGAAATCCCCGGCAAGCTCATCCGCATCGATATCGACCCGACCCAGATCATGCGGACCTGGCTGCCGGAAGTCGGCATTGCGGGCGACGCGAGAGCGAGTGCGGCCTTGCTGCTCGACCTCGTGGATCGCACCGGCCGGCGTGGCGAAAGCCGTGCAGCCAGCGCGTGCGAGAAGGGCGAAACCCAGGACCTGACGGAACAGATGCGTGGCGACCTGCATATCCTCGATATGGTGCGCGATACGCTGCCCGGCGTGATCTTCGCCGGCGACTCGACCCAACTCGTCTATGCCGGAAATCTCGGCTTTTCCTCGGCCGGTCCCGCGCAGTATTTCAATTCCGCCACCGGCTACGGCACGCTGGGCTACGGCCTGCCGGCCGGCATCGGCGCCAAGGTGGCGGCACCTGATGCGCCCGTCGTGATCCTGGCCGGCGATGGCGGCGTGCAGTTCGCGATCGCCGAACTCGCCTCGGCCAAGGAAGCCAGGCTTCCCGTCATCATGCTGCTCTTCGACAACAAGGGTTATGGCGAGATCAAATCCTACATGGTGTCGAAGAACATTCCGCCGCTGGGTGTCGATCTCTATACGCCTGATTTCATCGGCATCGGCCGGGCCTATGGATGGCATGCCGAGATGGTGGACGATCTCGATGGGTTGCGGGCGGCGCTGCTCGAAGCCAACGAGCGGAGCGAGCCGAGCATGATCGTATTCGGGGATGCGGTGCGTGATGAAGCCACAGAATTGGCAAGAAGAAATTGAAGAAATGGGCACCTAGGTCCGATGTCAGGAAAATTCCATGCTTAAGCAACTTGTGGTTCTGTCCCTGATTGCCCTTCCAGCTTCCGCTCAGGCGTGCTTTTCATGCTGTTCGACTTATGATCTGGCTCATCCAGGCATTTTTGGGTTCAAGCACTCCCCCGCTTATGAATATGTCCTCGGGCGCGTTTCGAAAGTCGAGCGCGGCGAGAGCCGTCTTGGTCATAACAGTGCACTCGTAACGATCGAAGTTCTTGAAGATTATCGTTACCCGGCAGGTCAACGAACAGTTCAGGCATTCGCGAATGGCAACAAAACATGTGGGCCGCAGGTGAAACTCGGACAATACTCCAAGTTTGCGATCAACAGACAAAGCGGCGAGCCTTGGTTGATCTCATCCTCATACAACTTTTTCTAACTCTTCCTCATTGCAGGTGCTTTGATGACAACATTCAACCAACCGCTCGGCGGCAACGAGATGCCCCGCTTTGCAGGTCCCGGCACGATGATGCGGCTGCCGTCGCAATCCACCGCCGAGGGGCTCGATGCCTGCTTTGTCGGCATCCCGCTCGATGTCGGAACATCGAACCGGCCAGGCACGCGCCTGGGACCACGTCAGATCCGACAGGAAAGCTGCATGCTGCGGCCCTACAATATGGCGACGGGTGCGGCGCCTTTCGATTCAATCCAAGTTGCGGATATCGGCGATGTGCCGATCAACACGTTCGATCTCAAGAAGTCAGTCGATATCATCACGGCCTTCTATGATGAGATCCTCAAGCACAACTGCATTCCGCTGACGCTCGGTGGCGATCATACGCTGACCTATCCGATCCTGCGGGCGATTGCCAAAAAGCATGGGCCTGTGGCGCTGATCCATATAGACGCACATGCCGACATCAACGACGAGATGTTCGGCGAGAAGATCGCCCATGGCACGCCATTCCGCCGCGCTTATGACGATGGCCTGCTGCAGAACGACAAGGTGTTCCAGATCGGCCTGCGCGGCACCGGCTATTCGCCCGAGGATTTCAACTGGGCACGCGGCAAGGGCTGGACGGTGGTGCAGGCCGAGGCGTGCTGGGGCCAATCGATGAAGCCGCTGATGGAAGAGGTGCGCGCCAAGGTCGGCGATGCGCCGGTCTATCTCACCTATGACATCGACAGTCTTGATCCGGCCTTCGCACCGGGCACTGGAACCGTCGAGATCGGCGGCTTGACGACATGGCAGGCGCTGGAAATCATTCGTGGCTGCACGGGCTTGAACCTCGTCGGCGGCGATCTGGTCGAGGTTTCCCCGCCTTTCGATCCATCGGGAAACACAGCCCTGATCGGCGCGAACCTGCTTTACGAAATGCTGTGTATTCTGCCGAGCGTCAAGCGCGGCTGATCTTACGGAACTGGCGAGACGTGCTCGGCGTTGTTGGCTCCATGGATGCCATTCTCAACGACATGTTTCCTCCTAGCCGTGTCGGCTATGCCGTCATCTTCGCCCGTTTCGTCGGCGCGATCCTGCTGGGCGGAATCATCGGCTTCGAGCGCGAGGCCAAGAACCGGCCGGCGGGTCTGAAGACGCACATTATGGTGTCGCTGGCGGCCGCCGTGTTTTCGATCATCTCAATCGAGGCCATCCATACGGCGGCTCTCGCCTCGGATAACTTCAAGCCGGACCCATTGCGTGTGATCGAAGCGGTAACGGCCGGCGTGGCGTTCCTCGCCGCGGGTACAATCGTGCTGTCACGCGGCGAAATTCACGGAATCACCACCGGTGCCAGCCTGTGGCTCGCAGGCGCGATCGGGCTTTGCCTGGGTTTCGGGCACTGGATCATCGGCTTTGCGGCCGTCGTCGCCGGCATGTCGATCCTGCTTCTGGTCGGCAGGATGGAAGATAAGCTCGAAATGACGGGCAGTGTTGTGGTCGAAGACGATACGCCTCCCAAAGGCGATCCGCCGAAGGAATGACGGCAGGATCATGGTCCTGCCGTCAGGGAGCTATTACGAACCTTCGGTGCATTCCGTGATTTCACAGGTGCTCTCGGTCGTCGTCTTGGCCGCGCATTCCACCAGCGCGCGATCGGAGGCATCGCTTTGATTGTCGAAATTGTAGCTGTAGCCGTACGATCCCTCTTCGGAAACTGCAATGCAGCCCCAGGCATTGGCGGTGCTGGTTCCGGCGATTGCCGCCGTGGCCAGACCGAGGGCGGTAAGGGCAAGGCGTAGGGTGCGGTTCATGTAGGGCTCCATTTGATATCATTACAGTGATCAGTTGGCATGCCGGCTGTCGTCTTGTCCATCGGCAAAGCTCGGAATGTTCTGTACGATATCGTTCGGTGACTGAAATCGGGTCGCCGCATATCCATCACGGAAATACACGTTTGTATAAGGATTGACTTAATTCGCCGGGTTAAACGGATCGGAAAGCGCTGCCTCCGGCCGGCTCACCGGATATTTCCGCGTCGATGTCTTGGCCGAGAAACTCTTGGCGCCATAGCGCTTGAGTTGTTCACGAAACCGCGGATGCATGCCGCCATCGACATAGGAATGTTCCGTGATGCGGCTTTCCATGACGATCTCACGTGTGGCGGGCGCGGCGTCCGCAATCATGTCGGACTGGCCGATCACGGCTGGGCAGGCGCCGAGCGGGCTTTCGGGATCTTCGGCAAAATCCTTGTTGAACTGATATTTGCCGCTGCAGACCGCGACGTTGACGTCGCGCTTCGTACCTTGGAACGCGTCATAGCCTTGTTTCAGGTTCCGCCAGAAGACCATGTTGGGATCGCCCGCATGCTTAGCCATGTTGGCCGATGTCATACGGAAGGGATAGGCCTGGACCTGGAAGGATCGCTGGCCGCTCTGCATCGCCTTGAGCACGACCGGGTAGAGCTCGGCCATCTGCGCATCCGTCATGGCGTAGCAGCCCGAGGAAGAGCACGCGCCATGTACCATCAGCGCTTCGCCGGAATAGCCGAGCGCGCTTTCCAGCCGGTTCGGATAGCCGAGGTTGAAACTGAGATAATACTGGGACTTCGGATTGAGTAGGCCCATATTGACCTGGTAGAAGCCCTCGGGCGCCTGACGGTCGCCGATCTTCTTCTTCGGACCCAGTTTTCCCGACCAGCGGCAGATCGGGTAGGTCTTGAACAGCGCGTACTGACCGG
>Ga0307515_10003641_pt1 | contig 32381 bp, 11 predicted proteins | sample 17_EM_MG_FD_194513 | JGI IMG/M metagenome (GOLD analysis project Ga0307515, IMG submission 194513) | Populus trichocarpa ectomycorrhiza microbial communities from riparian zone in the Pacific Northwest, United States - 17_EM | ecosystem: Host-associated > Plants > Roots > Unclassified | place... | reverse complement strand
TAGTGAATAGTTGGTACATAGTTCTATCGATAGAATGTAGCCGTAGCGGTACAGTCGTTGTCTGGTTCGTGGCAGCACGGTGCTAGCGTCGGATTGTGATAGCAGGCGTATGCTTCCTTAATAACGCGTCCAGCGCGACCCCCTTCTTCTTCTCGCAGGGTAACCGTCGGGGCGCGGACAGTCGGGGCGCCAAGCCCAAAACAGCCTAGTATACGCGAGGGCTTGGCGCCCCAGAATAACTCCACTCTCGATTAACCTCTTTTACCTTTAATACCTTAACGCTTAATTAATAAACTAAATTTAAGTAAGTTAAAGCTTTATATTATCCATATAGCTTATATACTAACTTATATACTAGGTTTATAATTCTATAGCTTTTTTAGAGCTTTAAAACTACCTCCTACATAAGTAAATTTTTAAGTTCTATATATTTTATAGAAAAAAAAGGCTTCTAGAACTATATTTTTTAATTTAAGGAGATATCTTTCCTCCTTTCTCGGTTTTATATTATACCGCTTACTAGTTTCTTGGTTATTTTAATATATTAGTTTTAAATTAATGATTTAAAATTTTAAACCATTTTAGAAAATTCATTTTTCGGTCTTCTACCTTAGCAATTACTTAATTATTAGATTTTCTAATATCTTAGGCTTTCTTTTTACTAGGAAGAATTATTTAATATATAGCCTCTCACTTTATTTACTTACAGTTTTTTTCTATTTACTTTTTTTTTAAGAATTATTTTAAATTTTAGGTATTAGATCTATTGGTGCTACTACTCTTACTACTACTAAAAAGGTAGTATACTAGAAAAGGTAGTTATTATAAAAGCCGTTAAAGGTATATTTTTCTTGAAGACGTTAGAGCCGATCGAACTATAGGATAAAGGATAAGTAAGGTTATATAGGAGATTACGGGACAAGAGTTTGGGACGTAGGAACGTGGAAACGTAGAAATGTAAGGACGTTACGTATTAACGTTCCTAGTACATTTTATAGGAGTTAGGTTGTGTATTTAAAGGACTATAATCTCTACCTTAAATAGAATGTAATTGGAGCTAATCTATTAGTAGGGGTGTAAGCTTATACTTATACGTGTATATACACTTATATATATATACGGTGTACACGTATATTCTAGAGGCTTATACTATATAATATACGGGCTATATACTTAGTAAACAGTGTAATAAAGAATTTTTTTTCTTTAGATAGCTCGCCTATAGTAAACTACTAGAGCAGAGCATCCATTTGCAACGCCGTTTATCGCACTCTTTCTTTAAGCTATATCCGGGTCTTCATCACAAGTCTTAGCGTGATATTTTAAGCCTACCTTAAACCGTTTAACTAAGGGCCACCGTCACTAAATAGGAGGCTCTACAGCCGATTAATGCTAAAAGGAGGTTGCTACCTATAAGCTCCCTAGTAAAACCTACCCAAAGGTTATCTATATTTACCGCCAGAAGATATAGCACTTAAATAGCCGTTAGAAAGTTATTGCCTATCTTAAGGAGTGCCAAGAACTACCTTAACGCCTATATTCCGAATATTAACCATACTTATTAGAGGCTCTAGAAAGCGCTTTATTAAAGCCTAATTATAAGCAACTATATAAGGGAACTTAATATAATAGAATTAAGACAGCGGAGGTAGCTGTACTTAACGAGCTTCTTACTAAGTTCTTTTTTAGTGCTGGAATTGCTCTAAGTTTAGTAAGTAGCTGTTTAATTAATATTTTAATCACTTATTAATTATCCTAAGTTGAGAATAAGCTGTTCCTTAAGTTCCTCTATTAAATTTAACCTGCCTATAAGCCTCCCTTATGCTACTAGCTAGTTAATCCTTTTCTTAATTAAATATATAAGAAGCTTAAGGCTAAAATAAATGGTCTAATTACTTAATATTTAGGTAAGCCGACGTTAGTATCTAATAGCTAGTTAAATCCTTAGGGCGAGAGTATTATTAACTATCTGTTAATTTCTTAATTAGAGGCTATACAGTAAAAACTGGTTAGTATGATACGGTTTATACGGCTAAGCGTATCGTTATAACAATGGTATTGTTATATAAAGAGTTACGTATTAGGTTAATAAGCAATAAAATAGGGGGCTTTATACTTAAAAAGGCTTAAGGCGTCCACCTTACCGGCTAAATTAGGCTCCCTCCTATATAAAATCTCTACTAATTATACCAATTTTAGTGGGTAAGACTTAACAATATCATCAAAAGTCAGAATATCATAATATTACACCAAAAACACTTTAATTAAGGGGTGTAGATCGTAATATAGAGTATATCGTTATAATCAGATATCGTACTAACTAGTTTTTACTATATTCATAAAGTTAATTATAATAGAAAAGGATCGCTATACCAGTTAATATATTGCACACGGTTTAAACAAGACAATTAAGGAAATTGGTCCTAAGAATATTGTCGCTATAACTACTAACAACGCTAGTAATATAAAGAAGTCTTAGAAGGGTATATAAAAGGAGTACCCTAAGACTCTCTACCTTGGCTACGGCTCTTATATAATAAACCTTTTAGTTAAGGATATTATAAAGGTGCTAAAGCTTTATTAACACTTTAAAGCTATTAAAGAGGTTAATTAATATTAGAAGAATTTAGGTGTATTAAATTGCCTACTTAAAGCTACTGCTAAAGAAATTAATTAAAAGTTTATTGCTTTATAACTGCTAGGTAAAACAAGATAGTAGGGCAAATTATACACTATCCGATTAAATATTAGCAATATTAAAGTAATATAATAGGCTATTTATTAGGTAAAACCTAAATAGATAGTTATATAGCCGTAAGGTATAGGCGACCCTAGGGCAACCTAGGGGTAACTCGCCTATAAGGCACGTACGCTACATATGCCTAGGGAAAACCCTTCCTACCTCGCATATAGACTCCTCCTTTTTCCCTTAAGGATTTGTCTCTGTCTATATAATATACCTATTATTCTATTATTAGACTCCCTATCTATATCCTTACCTTATATTTAAATCCTTTCCAATCCCCTTAGGAGGATAGCCGGTTTAATTTTTCTATAATGCCTTTAAAAAGAAAACCAACACCTATACCTAATAGTAATACGCTAGCGATGCGACTGTAGAATGCCTTAGGATTTAGTATAAACAAAACCGCTAGAAGCATACTAGTAGTATCTAAGCCACCTTCTAAACCTTAAAATAATTAGATATCTATAAACGCTAAAGACTAGTTTAACTTATATACCTAGGCTTAATAGAAGCTTAGTAAGGTTACTAGCGTTCTACCTAATACCGCTAATATAAAGGAACTAGATAAACTAGCTAAGAAAATAGCTAACTTATAAAGCGTTATTAATTTAATAAAGCCCTCCTATTATCTCTCTAGTAAAGAGTATAAGTTATATAGCTAACGCATACGCCAAACAAATCTTAACGCCCTAGTTAAGAAGTTACTACCTAATATTAGCGGTACTACTTAACAGCATTTTAACCGGTGGATTGCCGCAGTTAAGAACCGATTTAAGGTTAATAACACTAACTATAACTATAAGCAACGCACGCGCTAGGCTATTAAAGGTTTTATAAAAGAGAAGATAATTACCTAACTAGTTTATCGCCGGTTAGGTATTAAGGATAAAAGTCCTTTACTATAGGACAAGTTTAAAACTATAGTCTAAGACCAGATTAGGAACCCTATAGTAAAACGCTTTAATAACACTATAATATACTATACGGCTGTTATAAAGGAGAACTAGAGATTTAACGTCTTCCTAGCCCATATATATAGCTTAAAGGACCTCTTCTTATATACCCCTTTTATTAATCCTAAATAATAGGTAGACTTTTAGTTCTTATATCTCCTAGCCTACCTATAAGTAGAGCTCTTCTGCCAAAACTTTACCTAATGGGTAAAAACCGCTAAAGACCTCTTTAACAAAATCTGCTATATAAAGCAATTGCTTAATACTATAAAGCTCGCAGAAGATCGCGTAAGTAGTAGCGGCAAATTATTGTATATAAAGCGTGGTCGCAGTATAGGCTTTATAGAGTTAGGCTCAGGAAATAGAACCTAAAAAGGGCAACGCTTTTTTAAGTAAACTCCTAGGGAGACTACCTAAAAGCTAGATAGCTTAGGGGACCCCTTAAACACTAGTACTACGTAGGCGAGTTAAAGGACCGTAGGCGGCCACTATAAGGAATACTAGAAGTAGGCTAATAAAGAGAAGTCAGCTCGGCCTTTAGAAAACCTAAAGCCCTAGTAGCGTATCTCTTTTAACTATAACTAGGGCCTAATATAGAAGGAGAGAAGAAACGCATTATAGTATATATTGCAATAGATACGCCCTAGGGTAAAGTCCGCCTATATACTTTATATAATAATAGGTACCAAATTAACCTTATTAATTAAGACATCGTCTATAGGTTTAACCTACCTATACACTACGCGCTATATTTACGTAAACCTATTATATATTTCCTTAATAGCAACTAGATAATAATCTAGGATGCTTATAATTTAATAGTTATTACTAGCGACTCCTAGGGTACCTCTTGTACTATTGGCCCGCAGACCTTTTAGGGCGGCTTATTTAATAGTTACGATATAGTTCTTAAATAGGATTAGCTCGCGGAAGTAGATTTATTAATTAGCTTCTATTCTAAATAGTTTATTTAAGGTACTTTAAACCCCAGACACCTCTAGATAGTTATCCTTAACGCTCTCCTAGTAGATATTAAGGCTAGTAAAATAGTCTATTCGCTATAGCCAGAAGACTTCTTCTCTACGCTGGTTATAAATATAATAGAGGACCTATTATTACTAGTAGTAAATACCTATATAGACCCTCCGGACGTAAAGATACCAGTTATAAATATAGTAAAGGACCTGCCGTTACTAGCAGTAAGTACTTATAGAGACCCTCCGGTACCGGCGCAGATTACCTATATATAAGGGGGAGGTAATTAAAACCCTAAAACTATTAAGTATACTGCAGTAAAGCTATATATACTCTTAATACGAGCACACCTACAAAACGTATATTGGTTGTACTTTTCTCTTTACTAGCTCCTAGAAGCACACTACTATATAATAGTCACTTTAACCTCCGTGGCCCCTAGCCTACCAAATATATATAAGGAGGAAATTAATATCTTCTCTAATAAGCTAGTAAGCATACTACCGCAGAACTCTAAGTATAACTATATAATTAACTTAGAAAAAGGCAAGACGCTACTATAAATGCCCCTCTATAACCTCTTATAGAAAGAGTTATAGATCTTATAAAAGTACCTAGACAGTGCTCTTAAAAGGGGCTAAATTAGGCCTAGTAAGTCGCCTACTAAAGCGCCTATCCTCTTTATGCTAAAAGCAGACGGTATAATACGGCTATACGTTAACTATAGACGCCTAAATAAGATTACAATTAAAAATCAGTACCCCCTACTGCTAGTTAGCGAACTCTTTAATAGGCTTAGCTATATAAAGATATTTATAAAGCTAGATCTTTATAATACGTACTATAGGATTTATATTAAAAAGGGAGATAAATAGAAGACTGCATTTAAGACATGCTACGGTTAGTTTAAGTACCTAATAATACCCTTTAGTCTTACTAACGCCCTTATAACTTTCTAGAGCTATATTTATAAAGCTCTAAGAACCCTAGTAGATACTATTTACGTAGTTTACCTAAATAATATTCTTATCTACTTAAATAATAAGGATAAGTACGTTAAGCACGTTAAGCAGGTACTACGACAGCTTTACGCTTAGGGCCTATACGCCAAACTATTAAAATATATCTTTTATACTAAGAACGTTAAGTTTCTAGGCTTTATTATTACCCCTAGGGGTATTATAATAGACCCTAACCGCGTAAAAGCTATTAAGAAATGGCCTAAGCCTAAGTCCTATAGGGACATCTAGGTCTTCCTTGGCTTTGCTAACTTTTATAGGCAATTTATTTAGAACTACTTAGATACCGTATACCCCCTATACGTATATCTTATATAGGCACATCGCAACCTAACGTTAAATAGGGAGAAGAAGAAGAAGCGTAAGTCGAAAGGGCCTACTAAATGGTATTAACCTTGGTCCTAGCCCGATAATACATAGTAGGCGTTCTATAAGCTACGCGCTACGTTTATATAGGCTCCTCTATTTCGCTACTTTAACCTTAATCTACCCCTAATGGTGATTACTAACGCTTTTAATTATGCCTATAGCGGTATACTTCTGCAGCCTTTAGGGTAGGAAGATTAACTCCACTAGCACCCGATTGCTTATTATAGTTAGAAGCTTACTAGCCTAGAAGTATAATATAATATATATAACAAAGAACTACTTGCTATAGTATAATACTTTTAAACGTAGCGCTATTACCTTAAATACGCCGCGTATATAACGCGCGTACTCTATAATTATAATAATCTTAAGTACTTTATAACCACTAAGAGCTTATCTACTTGCTAGGCCTGGTACGCTAAGAAACTAGTTAAGTTTAATTTTAAGATTAAATATAAGCTAGGTAAGGTAAATCCTGCTAATATACTATTCTAGCGCCCAGATTATACTAAAGGCTTTAAAGATAGTAGTAAGAGGACAATCCTTAATGCCATACTACCTATATTATAGCAAAAGTTATAGGTTATAGGCCTTATAGGCGGCCTTAGTGCTATTATACTAAACTAGTAAGTAGTATATGTGCAGTATATAAGCGACCCTTGCGAACTTAGCGCCGGCGGACTAGAGCGTCCTACTATTCTCTCTAAAACTACTTTAACTAACCTAATAGCGCTTAACCCTAGGGAAGACCCCTTAGCCTAAGCTATGGTCCCCTATAATAACTTAGTAAGTTACCTACGCATTATACGTTACTTTACTAGCACTAACTTTACGCAGAGTCTTATACTATAGTAAGAGGTAGTAGTAACTACTTTAGCCGAAACGGCGTTTACGGAATAACCCCCTAAGTTACTAGTTAATTTTATTTGCAAAGTATATAAAAAAAAAGAAATGCCTTTACACGCTCTATATATAATTAGTTAACTTAAGGATAAGTTCTTACTAGTAATAAGGACTACACCCTTAATAATTAAGGACTCCTAAGGTAAAATAACAAGGTCTAGGTGCTAAATTATATACTACTATAATAGGAAATCCTTAAGCGGAATTATAACGATCCTATAGGCGGCCACTATAGTTTTAACCGTACTTTTAAGGTAATTGCGTAAAAGTATATTTAAAACAGCCTTACCTAGGACCTCTATAAATACCTAGATAATTATAATACCTACCAATACTCTAAATCGCGCCGCTATAAACCCTATAGTAAGCTACAGCCTCTTTAGGTCCCCACCTAAGCCTAGCAGTATTATTTACTTAACTTTATTACGGATCTCCTAGAGTCTAAGACTCCTAATAGCGTAGAGTATAACTCCGTTTTTATCCTTATAGACCGTTTTATAAAGCTAGTACGCTACTATCTAGTGCGTAAGATAATTAATGCTATATAACTTGCAGAACTCTTATTTAGAGTCTTTACGTAAATAGGGCCTCTAAATAATATTGTCTCTAATAAGGGTAGTATATTTATAAGTAAGTACTAAAGCACTATATACTACTATCTCCGCGTTTAATATAAACTTAGCACTATATTCTACTTATAGATAAATAGTTAGACAAAGCGTCAGAACTAGGAGCTTAAGGTATACCTATATATATTTACGAACTAAGAACAGTTTAATTAGGCCTCCCTACTTAAAGAAGTAGCCTTTACCTATAACTCTAAAGTCTATATTATAATAAAGCGTTCCCCTATTAAGCTTACCTATAGCTAGCTACTAAACGTCCTAAATAGAGTCCTAAACGGCGTCTAAGACGCCTAATAAGGGAGGGAGGGGTCTAAGTTAACAAATATTAAACTTGTAGAGACGTATTTATAACGCCTACGCCTTATATATAAGGCAGCGGCGGAGTTAATAATATACGCCTAATAGCTTTAGGTAAAATACTATAATCGTTACCATCTAGTTAAGTATTTCGCCGTTAATAAATAAGTTCTACTCTCCTCTAAAAACATCCGCACAAAACGTCCCTATAAAAAGCTTAACTATAAGTTTATAGGACCGTTTTAGATCCTAAAGCGCGTAAGGTAGTAAGTATATAAGCTAGAGCTTCTACCTACTATAGCATAGCTCTACCTAGTCTTCTATATCTCCCTACTAGAGCCTTATAGGTTACGCTCTAGGTTTTAACCCCTAGTAGTAAAAGAGCTTAAGGAAGGCAGCTAGGAAGTAAAAGTAATTATTACCTACTAGGATCGTGCTAGATAACTATAGTACCTTATTAAATAGCTAGGATGGCTAAATAAGTATAATAAATGGAAATACAAGACAGAACTTAAGAATTGTTAATAACTGTTAGATAAGTACTGTAAGTGGGATACCCTAGCCTTATAGCTAAAGCGCAGGCGAAAAGTAAGCGCCGCTATTAAAATATAACCTATATTAAAGCGGAGTAGAGGACGTTCTAAGGGATTAAAGAATAAGTAATAATTGCTATAAGAACTGCGGCGTATATATAGGGTGAAGTTTTAATTTATTAATATCCTATATAAGCCACACTCTAATATAACCTGGCGATGCTAGTAACTTATAGGTAAGGCTATAGCGTATACTAGTAATAAAGCTTAATTTAAAAAGTATCCTTTCTAGACCTAGTCTGTTACTCTATACTAGCTAAGCAGATTGCTTATATATTAGAAAATAGGCCTGCTTATAACTAGGGTCTATTTAACTAAGGTCTATAACCTACTAGTAACCCACTAGTAGTAACCTATACTAATAACTTACACTATTCTATATATATGCTATATAGATAATATATAAGGCTAAAGTATAGGTTAGTAACGGATTTAATAGGTATATAGCCTTGCCGTCCTAAACCTAGCTATATATAAGTAACCTATAACCTACCCGCAAAGTATATACAGTATTACGCCGGTATAGCATAAGGCTAAAGCAGGGTTAGTAGCGGGTTTAATAGGTATATAGCCTTACTCTCTATAAATCTAGCTATATATAAATAACCTATAACCAACCCGCGAGGTACTAGCGACCTACCTATATAAGTAAGCTTTTAAAATATTTCTAGTCTATTAAATTTAGGCGACGGTATTAAGCTCTACTAGCTCTACCTATTAAATAGACTAATTAGGGTTTTCTATACTGGGTATATAAAATTACTATTAGCTTAGTTAAATGTAGGGAAGTCTTAGCAAGGTAAATCTAACTAATTAGATAACTTTAACCGCCGGTTAAAGTTCCTTAATATCTTTACGCCGGGCATATATACTACCCGTCTCTCTATACGCAAAATTAAAACGCTCTTTCCCCTCTAAATTTTTTCCTTACTAAGGTTTTTTATGGGGTTTTATTAAAGCTTAAGTATATAAAGAATTGGGGACGACCCTTTTTAAAGGGGGGGGCATTATTAGGTAAAACCTAAGTAGATAGTTATATAGCCGTAAGGTATGGGCGACCCTAAGGCAACCTAGGGGTGACTCGCCTATAAGGCACGTGCGCTATATATACCTAGGGAAAACCCTTCCTACCTCGCATATAGACTCCTCCTTTTTCCCTTAAGGATTTGTCTCTGTTTATATAATATACCTATTGTTCTATTATTAAACTCCCTATCTACATCCTTACCTTATACTATTTTTAATTAATAAGCTTACTAAGGTAGTAAGCTAGACGTAAATATAAAGGAGAAGTATAATAGGATAAGAAACGTAATTCTTAATAAGTAATACTGGGCCAAAATAAAGGAATTAGAGGCTTTATTAATACCTTTTCTTTAAGTAATAATATTACTTAAAACTAATAAGCCAAAGCTTTTGCGCTTATACGCTTATTACACCTTCTTACTTAAAGAGACAGCTACCTTATTAAATTCTCCATTTACTTATTTGGAGGCGTATAAGCTTATTAACTAGCGCTTTAAAAAGCTCTACTATTCCCATATAATAATTGCCTACCTCTATAATCCTATTGCCCGTAATAAGAGGCCTATTAATGTTACCGACAAGTAAATAAAAGGTGTTAGAGGTTAGCTATTTATTACGGACGCTTTAAGTACAATGTTACAACTACTTAGAGAAGAGTTAAAAGAAGCTAGTTAGTTAATATAAGTACGGTCCAGGATAGAGCCGGTAGAACTATGTGATAAGGAATAGTAAGCGAGTTATATAATGTTGTACGCAGTATATAAAGTGTACGAAGGGAATGTACGTATAATACGTATAACACGTATATTATGTATAAGAAGGATTTTATAGGAGTACGGTTATGTATTTAAGGACCTTTAGTCCCTACCTAGATAGTTCCTTCCTTGTAGTAATTCTTAGAATACAATTAGAGTTAATCTATTAGGCAACCACTCTACTAGTTATTATTACGTTGTTAACTTATTTGTATACCTATATACCTAGCCCATTAATAGGACCTACCGTAGTATCTACTACAAGGTTCCGTTACACAATTACTACTATAGTTACGGTTTAATAAGTTAAATAATATGCCACCAAAAGCAGCTACTATGACGCCATTAACGGTAGCAACCACCTTAAGATTAGGAAATGACACTAGCATAGCAGATACTAACTTATAATAACCAGTGACAGTTAAACAGTTATAGGAGATAGTTAACCGGTTAACGGAAAACAATATAATACTCGAAAATAGGATTAACGGGATAGATATAGCAAAGATTAAGCTACTATTGATTGAAAGATTCTTAGGGGAGAGATTGAAGTTTAAAGGATTCCTTATATAAATGTATTTTAAGGTTTTACAGGAAGGAGCTAAGCTACCAACACCTATGGATTAAGTAGCGTACGTAGGATTGTTTTTGTTAGGAAGAGTACTTAAATAGTTTAAGCCTTACCTTATAGAAATATAAGTAAATGGAATAATAACTATAAACTAAGAAGTACGGTTTATGTTCTTAAGCTGGAACGGATTCGCGGAGCGACTTATATAAATGTTTGGAGATCCGGAGGCAACGACTATAGTAAAAAAAAAAACTCTAAGATATTACGCAATAAACCTTAGTAATTAAGTATATAACATAGTTCTAAACGCTAGCAATATAGGTTAAGTGGAATAATAAGGCGCTTATGGTATAGTATAAATAGGGACTTAAGGCTAAAGTTTAGGACGCGATTATCCTAATAGAAGATGCGGATACCCTAAGGGAACTAATAGATTAAGTAATAAAGATTAATAATAGGATCTACTAAAGGGAACAGACTAAGAGAGGTTAGGATAGAGTTCTATAGTTATATAAGGCGTAGAGTACGCAACGACCAAAGCCAAGTTAGAAACTATAGTATGGCGTAGAGCTAATAGACCTAAGCGGTACCAAAGAAACCTATAAGAGATAAAGTAAGAAACTATAGAAACCTAGAGGTTAAGGATTAAGTAATTATAGGATTAAGGAGTATAGGCTAAACCAAGGATCTTAGTAGCAGAAGACGTTTAAGCGGACTCTATAGCAAAAGTAATAGTTTAGAGACAGAGCTTGCATAAATTGCGGAAAATAGGGTTATTTTGCTAGAGACTATAAAAATGGTTAAAGTAACTATGTAGTAAAGGGAATTAGACCAACAGTATGTGACACACACATATAAAGGGACGATAGTGTACTACGGGGAATAAAAGAGTGTTTAATCCGAAGTTTTACGTTTTGTTATAATAACGCATGCCAAATTTATAAGGACGCCAAGTACGGCGTAAGCTATTGGCTATAAGAGCCAGAGTTAAAAGGACTTAAAAAAAACAAGAAAGTTAGATAAAGAAAAAGATTAACTCTATAAGCTAGATTAAGATATTATAGTAATATACGGACAATAATTAGTAACAATAATAATGGAGTTAGAGTACTTATTAATTAATAGTAATAAGGACAGTAAAGGAACTAACTAGGGGTATCCAAACCTTAATGATGTAATAAAAGCAGAGACTGAGACCGCCATAAAGTAAGGTTTAGTAACGGGTATTATAACACCGTTAGATACGGCATCCATTACTTTATAAGACAGAAGGAGTAACATTTAAAGATAATTAAGTAAGTAGACGACTGCTAGTGCTAGCTTACTATTTAATAAAGGCAAAAGGCCAAAGGCTTAAGATTCTTAAGATAAGATAAAAGATGACTAAGATTCTTAAGATAAAATAAGGTATGCTTAGGGACCTACAATAAACAAAAACTGATGGAGCAGAGCAATAGCTTAGTTTAGTAATATATAAATAAGCTTAGGACAAAGTTTCCTAAAAGTATAAGACTTTTAAGACGAGATAAATAAAATTTAGGACTCTTAAGATAAGATAAGGACACTAGTAAAGCCTAATTAAACTAAGGCTGGAGCGCAGCTTAAGAAAGAAGTAAGCTTAGGATTAAAGAATTTAAGGGACTAAAAATTCGGAGTATGAATAAGGACACCCATAAGTAAGAAGCAAGCGGCTTCACTATAGATTATAGAATCTGCAGTACAAATAGCAGTTAAATTAGGAGACAGATATATAGACCTAGAAGACTTACTAGGGGAATAAAGTGTTCAGCCTAAAGATTAAAAGTTTAATACTAAGATTAAGAAGTAAGAAGACTTTAAGGATCTAGTTATAAAACACAAACGATAAGAAACTATAGATAAGTTTAAAGCAAGAATCCTTACATAGCAAGAAAAGAAACTAAACATAAAATCTAGCACACTAGGTTGTATATAGAATAGAGCGCTAGTATAAAGAATTACTAATAGGCTAAGAGTAGGTATACTAAGAGCCAAGTAGCTTACTAAATTGGAAAATGAAGAGGATTTAGGGATTCTAACCAGGTTTAAAGAACGATATATAAAAGGCTGTTACGATATAGTAATAAGGAGATACTTCCTTACGGATAAGCCGTATATACTCCAGTAGCTGTACTAAAGGTAGTATAGGCAAAGGTACAATGATAAGTAGGAAGATTTCTATATGTGGTTAAATAAAAGAGTTATCCAAAACCACCTAATTACGGAAAAAGTAATAAATTATATTAAGGGAGCCTTAATAATAATATTAAAGGATCTAGAAGAACGGTCAGAGGACTAGAGAAGTAAGAGACGCGTCTTAGTACCTATAAATAAAGCTATAACGATCAGATTAGCGTAATAGAGGTTTGAATTTAAAAATAAAGATAAGTTAAGAGTTAACCTAAAGCACCTAGCACACTATACGCTATCATGGATTGTATGCGTAGACGATATATATAATATGCACAGAAATCCAAAGGAAAAGAATTGGAAATACCCTATAAGGATATATTAGGCGCCAGAGAAGCGACAGTATAGAAATACTAAGTATATACACAGCTGGCATCTAGTAGAGGTTTAGGAGTTAGGGGACTTAATACTTTAACTAAGAAGATTCCTTACGGAAGAATACCTAGATGGATAATAATAGTAGGAATATCTAAAGAACACCTGTCTATAGTATATCGAGGAAAAGAAATAAATAAAGTATTAGCTAAAGAGTAAGCTAAGTGCATAAGGATCTAGCAGCTAATAGTTAGGAAAAGTAGAGGCCTATAGGATTAGAGGGAACTAGTAGTAGAGCCTCAAACCCTTAAAGGAATTTAAGGACGATACCTAAATTTATAAGTTAATTAGCAAGATTAGCAGTTCGAAGCGTTAATAGATAGTAGAGTAATAAGGAACTATATCTTACTAGTAGTAGTAAAACGGATGGGGTTACCACATAAACAAAAGAAGTACCCTTATCTATTAGTTATAATTTTAGGAGATCCAATAGCCTATGGAGGAGGTATTATTAATCTTAAAACAGGACCTATTTAGTTAACCATTAAAGGGAGATAAATTGAGATGTCTTTTAATATATTACTATTAGGGAATAATAAGGCAGTATTAGGAATGCCTTAGTTATAGAAATATAATCTAAAGATTGATTAGGTTATAGATTAAGTCAATATTAGAGATATATAACGCCGCAAGATATAATAACAAACTAAAATAGTATAGTACTAAGTTAGAGCGACATATAAAGAGACTAATTAGGGATTAAGTTATGTACTAAAAAGATACCATAAGCATAGCAAGAAGCTATAGTTACTAGAAAGTAAAAAGCTATTAGAATATATAGCATAGGACTATAAGATAGAGTTAGAACCAAAAATAAGTTTAAGGTTCTTTCTAATCTATAAGCTCACTAAAGAAGAAGGTAAAGCGTTAAAAGAGTTTATCTAGGAAAATCTTCAAAAAGGATATATTAGACCATTATAGTTATCAGCGGGTTATCTAGTACTGTTCGTACCAAAGAAGAATGGAAAACTTAGGCTATACATTATCTATAAATAGTTAAACAGCATTACTAGAAAGGATAGGTATCCTTTACCCTTAATTAGCGAGATTTAAGACAGGATCGGTAATACGCAAATCTTTATAAAGATAGATTTAAGATAGGCATACCATTAGATTAAAATTAAGGAAGGTAATAAATAGAAGGTAGCCTTTAGGTCTAAGAAAGGACTATATAAGCTATTAGTTATACAATTCGGGCTTATAAACGCACTAGTAATATTCCAGAAGCGTATTAACAATATATTAAAAGAGCACTTAGATGAATTTGTTATAGTATACCTTAATATTATTATTATCTACTTAATAAATAAGGAAGAATATAGAAAACATATTAAATGGGTTTTAAAGAGACTACAGGAAGAACAAATGCTAGTAGTAATTAAGAAATGCGAGTTCTTTACCAGGAAGACTAATTTTATTAAATTTATTATTAAACTAGGCCAGCTTAGTATAGATCTAAAGAAGATTAAAGCTATAGTAAATTAGTAAGAACTAGAGAACGTTACGTAATTAAGATTGTTTTTAGGGTTTTACAATTACTACAGAAGGTTTATAGCTTAATGGTTAAAGGATATTAAGCCGTTTATAAGACTAATAAAGAAAGAGGAACTATAGGTATAAGGAAAGGAACAAAAGGAACTATTTAAAAAAGTTAAATAGTTATTTACCTAGGAGCTAGTTCTTAAAATATACTAACTAAAGTTAGAGACAGTAGTTAAAACGGATGCATTAGACTATACACTAGGAGCGTACTTTCTATAAAAACATAAGGATAGATGGCACCTAGTAGTATACTATAGTCGGAAGATGATACTACCAAAGTTAAATTACGATATCTATAACAAGGAGTTATTAGGTATAGTTACAGCACTTAAGAAATAGAGAGCATTTTTATAAGGCACAGAGAAACTATTTATAGTTAAGATAGATTATAAGAACCTAATGGGGTTCCTAATAACAAAAGAACTTAATTGGAGATAAGTTAGATGGTTAGAGATGCTTACAAAATATTATTTCAAAATTTAGCATACTAAGGGTACAAAGAACGCACGAGCAGATACTCTAAGTAGAAAAGCTAAATTACAAGGCGATAAGAAGCCATTAGGGGCTTTATTATAGAAAGACATAGACGGATTAATTAGGTACAATTATCCAAAAATTGTAGTAATATAAGAAGAACAGATCTATAAATTACTAGAAAGTAATTAAATACAAAAGATCTAAGACGTATAGGCAGAGGATCTAGACTTAGAATAGTACAAAAATTAGAAAGCAATATACGTACTAAGGTCTATTATAAAGGAGTTTATTAAATTATTTTATAAAGGACTAACTTAAGGACATAACGAAGCTATAGGCTTAGTATTAAGGCTTTAAAAAGAGTATATTATTAATAGAATCTGGGGACTAACAAGATAAGTTATAAAGAAATATCTAAATTACTAAAGGAATAAACTAACGAGGCATAAGCTATATAGAGGGCTATAACCTATTAAAATACCAGAAAGACCATAGGAGGTCATATTATAGGACTTTATTATTAAGTTACTAAAGTTAAGAGATCCTATTACTGGATAGGATTATAACGCGATTTTAGTAATAGTAGATAAGCTTATAAAGTAGGGATACTTTATAATTTACACGGAAGAAATTTTAGCGGAAGATATTGCTAGAATCTATGTTAAAGAAGTGTTTATAAGATATAGAGCACTAAGTAAAATTATATTAGATAGAGATCTAAGATTTATAGCAGCATTCTAAAAAGTGTTCTTAGCAGAGTAAGGGGTTTAAGCAGCAACTTCCACCGCATATTATTTATAGATAGATAGTTAAACGGAAAGATTAAACTAGACACTAGAACAGTATCTAAGGCATTATATTAATTATATATAAAACAATTGGGTATCGCTATTACCAGTTATATAGTTTATATACAATACAACACTATAGGAAGGAATAGGTACGTTACTATTTAAGGCAAATTATAGATATAAGCCAAGGACTTTATTATCGCCACATTAAATAAAGAAAACGAGTAGTTTAGCTAAGTAAAGAATAGAGAATTTAATAAATCTTTATGCAAACCTTACGGAAATAGCTAAGGTAGTAAAGCAGAGAATAAAAAGGTACTATAATGCTAAGAGATCTAAGGGACCAGATCTTAAGGAAGGGGATAAAGTATAGCTACTATATAAAAATTTTAAGAGTTAATAACTAAGTAAGAAATTAAACTATATTAGACTAGGACCTTTTAAAATTATATAGAGAATTTTACTAGTTATATTTAAGTTAAACCTACTAGCTAAAATAAAGATCTACCCTATATAGTATATTGTAATACTAGAGCTAGTATACGGGAATGTTAAGCCACCGGTTTACAAGGCAGACACATATAAAGGACAGGAAAAAGACAAATAGTAAGTTTTAAGAATCGTTAGTTATAAGGACGTTAATGATAAAATATAGTATAAAGTAAAGTAAATAGGCTACAATAAGACTACCTGGGAGCCACTAGAGAACCTAAAAAACGCTATAAAAAAGGTACAGGAGTATCGGAAGAGAAAAGGTTAGGCAGTATTAATAAAAAAGGATTACTAAAAAATAAACCACCTAAGGGGGACCTAGGAAGAGCGACTATTAAACTACTTAGAGTTATTTCCTTCTCTATTAGAAGAGAATCTGTTTTTTTATTACTAAGTTCCTATAAACCTTATTCCATAAGTTTCCACTCTCTAAAACGGACCTTCTTACGCAATTTCTTAAGATAAAGAAGATGGGTAGATGCCGCAATATAAGTATCTAGGGCCTTCTATTCCGCATTATAAGAACGCTTAAGCTTAACAAGAGCTCGCGCTAGATTATTATCTAGACGTACAGTAGCAGATTAAACACAAAACCCTAAAATAAATCAACTAAGGCACTTAACAACTATTAAAAGTTATAGAACGCGTACACTTAGCGTTAAAAGACGAATAAACGTTATAAGAAGAGTAAATATTCGCTTTAGTATACTCTAAACACAAAGAGGGTTACTAGGAGGAAGAACTTACTAACGCAATATAAACTAACCCCTTTTTCGCACAACAAGAATATAGAGACGGTATAACCTCACTAAGCAACAATATGACAGCGACAGTACGGGCATAATATTGCGCTTATAAGAAAGAAGAAGCTTTAGGTATAATAAGTAATAATATTAACCAAATTAATTAGACGGATATTATACCTCTAATAAACAACTTAGAGATATTTGTGATTTTTAAGGATAAAGATAGAGAGAAGGGAGATAGTATTACGGACGCTTTAAGTATAATATTACGACTACTTAAAGAAGAGTTGGAAGAAGCTAGTTAGTTAATATAAATACGGTTTAGGATATAGCCGGTAGAACTATATAATAAGGAATGGTAAGCAAGTTATATAATATTATATATAGTATACGAAGTGTATAAAGGGAATATACGTATAATACGTATAACATGTATATTACGTATAAGAAGGATTTTATAGGAGTATAGTTATGTATTTAAGGACCTTCAGTCCCTACCCAGATAGTTCCTTTTTTGTAGTAATTCTCAGAATATAATTGGAGTTAATCTGTTAGGCAACCACTCCACTAGTTATTATTACGTTGTTAACTTATCTGCATACCTACATACCTAGCCCATTAACAGGACCCACCGTAGTATCTACTATAAGATTCCGTTACACTATTAAAGCACTATAAAAACGATAAAAAGAAGACCACTATAGTATATATAGAGCTTCTTAAATTACAAGCCAAATCAGGTCCTTTAGTAGGCCTCTTAATTGGGCAGCTATAAAGCAGATAAATATAGTTCTATAGTAAAAGAGTCTCTTTTTATCCTATACGAAGCTTATTTAATTGGCAAAGTGGGCGCTTTTAATATTACCTACTATAGGTGCTGCAGAAAGGAACTAGTTAGCCTTTAGCTATATTTATAGTAAAAATAGAAATTTTTTATTAAATAATTAAGTGAATAAGCTAGTATATATATACTGGAATCTACAAATATAAGAGAGAATTGGAGACGAAAGGGATACCTAGTTTAATAATGAAGAGGATAAGGATCTAGTAGAGGCTCTTTTTAAGCCGGATGTATATAAATTTAACGACGATAAGGTTAATTAGGAGGACGTTAAGGATTACGATATATAATATATTATATAAGCTTATACTTACACTATATATTATACTGTATAATACATAGTGTATACATATAATATTCTGACTTATACGGTGTATTTACACCCCTATCTATTAGGCATATACTCTATAGTTAGATTTTATTATTTACTTCTATTTATATACCTAGCCCAATAATAAGTCTACCGTAGTATCCACTATAAGGCTTTATTATATTAATACTAGTAAAGATAAGTAGAGGCAATAGTATAGCAGATAGTTGGTTTTAATATATCTCTTTAATTTCCTTTTTAGAGACTTAATTATCTTATAATACTAAGCCTCTTAGTAGGTAAAGGTTTCCATAAAGGCCTATTATAGGCTCTTTATTTATTTAGTAAATATAGTATATAGGTTAGTTATAAATATAGCGGTTTTTAAGTTATTCTATATACTAGGCGGGATAGTATAGGGTATAGGTTTAATGTAATATAGTATTATAGAGCGAATATAAGCGGTAATAATATATAACGAAGGATTTAGGTAGCGGTTTTGGTAGAATTTGGCAGAAGTTACGGATATTACGGTGGAAACGGGCTAGCAGAATATGGCAGGTGGCGTATATAAGGTGTTATAGGGTGATCCTCTAACAGTAAGCTTCGTCTTAAGCTTTATCTAGAGCTTTGTATAAAAGTCATAAAAATAACGCCTAAACTTAATAAATATGACGTGATAAGCTCCGCACCACACAGCTATCGCACGAACCCACCTGACAGTAAAGCCTACCTGTCTTAATAGATTCTATTAAGTTAAACCTCTTACTTTATAAAATAATGGCTATATATATATATTCAATCACTTAAGAAAAAGAGGCGTTAATATTTATGAAAATTGATGAATCTGAGGGGAACAGCTACAACCCCAAGTCGGCCTGACTTTGCCAAGCCACTTATCCCCATGTAGAACGCCTGTCTCGAGATAATTTCATTGATAAATCTCGTTTCCCCTACATGATATACTGTAAGAGTTCGTAGGTTGGAGACAGAGCCCGAAATCGAAAGTGTTTTTTCTGTAGTATTGTGATTGAGTACAGCATAAACGAGCTCCGGTATCCCCTCAGTGTGCGTGCAATACCACACACCTAATTTAACTTTCTTGCAAATTTAACTCTTACAATTAAGCTTAAAAAATCTGAGACTTTACCTTTCTTGTAAGTGCACAGCGTCCACGCTGGATTATGCACACTTGATGTGGTGTGTCGCACGCACACTAGGGGGGACACCAGAACCTGTGCAAGCTGTTATAGACCGGTTTTTCTGGCAGAACACCTGCTGCAACACCTGCCCGAATCAGCATCGCACTTGCTCTCACCCCTTCCCCCCCCCCTTATATAAGGCTTGCACAGTAAAATGAGGTGGCTTGTACAACTCTTGCCAAGGAGGTGGATGGTGGATTAGTTATAACACCTAGTGGATATACACTAACCCACAATACCTACCGTAAGAGGAGTAGTTAATTTCATAGTGCTCGCAGCGATAAGGCTATTCAAACCTTACCCCCCAGGGGGGGCACGCAAGAGAGTCACGACAACGCGATCGCGCCTACCCTTTCTCTCCTTACAATTTAATGACTTTATATTACGCTTCTAGATCGTTAGTTACTACTCGCAATATCAAATTTAAGCCTGCAGAAGCCTCGCGGCCACGTAGGGGAGGAAGGGACGGTCAGTAGAGTCCCTTTGAAGTTTAGCTGCCCCCTCTGCATACAACGATTTCGAATTACTTAGAGCCGTACTTTTGGGATCCTTCTACGGGCTTCGTGTATAAGGATATGTACGATATTAAGCCAATATCGTCGCCGCCGGAGTCCTCGAAGGCAAGTTGTATATGCCCCGGTTATATGAGTTTTTATTATCGCCGGTACACCTAGCTGCCCCCCCTCCTCTGCATATACCTCTACTCATAAAAGCGGCTTATTAATTTAGTTATTGTACACGACTTTGGTTACACACGTCGAATTTAAGCGACGCGATAAGAGACTTAATATTAATCAATCGGGTATAGTACAGTAGTAAGGGACCCCAGTAGAACTTCAATCGACGGCGTCTGTGACTAATTTGTATACTAACTCTACGCGGCAGGTGTTTCGCGGATCCTCACTTCACCAGAAAAACCGGTCTATAACAGAGTGCTTGTTAGTGGGTCGGGTAACGTTTCACAGTGCCAAGACTAGGATGTGCCTGACATACGTAGCGTTGGGTATCAACGCATCACTGTGGGGAAACCTTATTAGCTCGCTCCGCAGACCTTTCGAACTTCCTCCTCCATCTCACTACACTTTAGACCATATCATCTCTCCGAGCAACAGTCTGAAAATACTAGCCGTACGTCTTTCGAAACGTGTGCTGTACGGCTTTTACAAGATAGACTAATGGGACCATACAGTGGATTACCAGAAAGGTATGGAGCCTGGCTTGCAGCAGAGAGTGCGACAGCTGTGGATAGAGAGGCTCCCATGGGCGAAAGAGGTCTAGTATACCAAGCGATAAAAATTAAACAAAAGATGCAAGATATACCGTACAATAAGATATCTGGTGTGCTAGTATTCCTACAAAGGTTACAGTGTCTGCGCAGCGTTTCTATAGTCATTGTGCCGTTATGCTTTATAGTCCGTTCTCCAGTCTATTACTCTTCATCTAAGGAAAAAGGGCTCGTTAATATCAGATTTTCGTGTGTTTCCGCTTAGTCTCTTCCCACTTTCCTTCTCTTATATGGATAAGAAGTCTAATGATAATTCCGGTCTGTTCTAAATGTCTGCGACATCGCCACATATCTGACAAACCTAGTCGATAAGCTCAATATCTGTCGCTTAGTAGTCTTATTGTTTAAGTCATTTTTTAGAACGCCTGATGCGGGTGATGAAGAATAACTTAAGACGTTGGGTACGTAAAGCCATTACGAAAGTGTGTATCTTACCAGTAGTAAGCGGAGCAAAGCAATGGTAGAGTCCATCAAACAATATCAACACTATGATTTGGACTTATCGTTACTTCCTTCATCTCTATCCCTCATACATGGATATAGCAATCTTCTCTTCTAGTCAATGCATCTGGGTTTAGCTGATGTGCAGCTCTTTGGTTTTTGAGAATTGTTCTTCGCATTCGATATCCTCATAGGGAAAATGTTGCGAGCTATATTGCTTTTCTCGCGGTCGATTAGGTTCCAGAACAGGAACTTCAAAGTTAGGCTAACAGGGCGGAATGGGTTGCGAAGACCGAATTCATATCGTAGTCCGACTGGCGAATTGATACAATCCAAAATCCGGGGCGTAAGGAAATATTCGCCGCAGTATCCTGCGAAGGATGCATTGGATATTAAGAAGTTTGCCCGAGATTTTCGAAAGCCTCATCTCTATTATTTGGCGTTCAGTGGGGTCAAAAAGGCGAAGGATGCAATGCCTCCGCGACCATCTTAACGTGGCCCAAGAGGTGACCAACGATGCACTCTAAATAACCGCCTTTGCTAACCAATCCAGTCAGAGCAAGTGAAGTCTCGACATCACACGACACAGCCAGACTGTGAGGCAGGGGATGCCTTTGCAGTCCCCGAATCGCCGAGCAGCGATGCGGTGGGCTATACTCAGACAGTGTGGGGGGAACATGTTGCATTGGAGCTCACTAGCTGGTATGCAGGCCAGGCCAAGCAAAGCCAGGCCAAGCAGAGCGAAGCCAAGCAGAGCTAAGCCACTCTAAGCATGAGAATTCCCTCTAAGGACATCCATTCCGCCGTTGGCCTCTATTTGACAGGGCTGGAAGATTCCCTACAAGCATTAGCGTAACTTTCCCCGCTACCTCCAGACCACCTCTCCGGCCTGGACACGCTCCCCCACAACCACTAAATAATGCCGCAACACGACGGAGTTGGATTTACTGTCGGATTAATGAATGTGTCCTACCCGTAATTACCCGACATTTCTAGACTAACTAAAAATACGACCAGTCAGTTATAACACTGCCGGTTTTAGTTCGTGGGGGTTAAGACCATCTAAACCATTCGTCCATAATAAGCGCCTCTGATCATGTACCGCAGTATATGGCGGCTTCTACAACTCTCGGTTATCCAATCAACATATCCCAAGCGTTTCTTACCAGATTCCTCAACGTTTTCTAAATGAGTCTCTTCATCAACTTTCTATTCTACCAAAAATATGAACTCCTAACACCACTTGGTGTAATATGATTAGTTTAACCCGGGAATATAGAGAAGCGAAAAAACTACATCTCGAGCTTGATTAGGCGGTAAGCTTTACCCAAACCAAGCCCACTTCGTGAAGCGCGCATATTAGTTATACAGTCCTTCCAAAGCCACACAGACGCCCTCTAAAGGAGACTGGGCGTATTTTTGCTTTGGCATCTGGATACTCTTACCACTGAATTCTGGTGGCGTTGTCTCATGGTCCTGCGAGCCTGTATAGGGCGCCCTACTTTTTGCCTGAGAAAAGCCTTCAAAGATTCCTACTGCAGTGTCTAAGAGGTAATCTTATAATAAATTGAACTTAATCCTCTCCTAATTGCTAAGACTTAGTTGAGAAAGAACTCAGACCGGCCAGAGTTTCATACCTTCTCTAGTGTCTGGGCGGTTGTTATTAATTCCTTCCTGTGACAATAGTTCTTCTTGTTGCAGTATTATGTGGAGTTTCTTTACCAAAGTCTACAAGAAAATCATCAACAAAGTCACCTCAACCACGAGAAATATGAACAGTACGAAATCGTCGGGCATGAGGAACGCAACTGGCACAAAGCCGCAGCAAAACGATGTAAGTGTGCTGGAGCAGAAGTGAAGAAAACTGCGCACAAACTTACTTAGATTTCGCAGACGTCAGCTGCGGAAGAACATTCCCAGGAGAATGCCAAATACGCCGTCGTTTGGCGCGAGTGGCCCGACCGTCATAACGATTCGGACGAGGTCGCCTCTCGGCCCCTGGGGGGTCATGCCTTAGGCGGGGCGAGCTTGAACTTGCAGCGCTGGTACCACGAACCAAATGGCCACCAGCCATATAACGCTGTCGGGGCTGTCCGAATACCCGCTAATGGGGTAGCCGACGACGGGTCTGGGCCGTGTGGAAGTGTCGAGACCTCGAGGACCTCGCGCAGGGTAGAACCCAGTGAAACCGACAAAGAGGCAAAGGGCTAAACCCGTTCATGGCTTTGATAGCTTGAGCGACATGTATCGCGTCGTCGCTGTACCAAAGGGTCAATGGTCGCCCCGTAATTTAACATACGTTAGGAACTGCATGGAGGTGTTAGTTGGTCAATTCGAAAATTGCTTTTCCCTAGGTAGCTTCCCCTTCGTATTAATATCTTAAAGAGTTTACTAAGCTGCCGATCGCCTCACATTTCCCGTCGATAGGGGTGTCTGAGTCCAAAGGGCCATAGCCTCACTTTGGAAGAAAACAAACACCCTGCGTCGCGGAGATATCCGCCTGTATCGTAAAAAGGTGAGGCTGCTAAAGAGGGGTCGAGAAAAGCAAAGACACAACATGTGAACGGGGAATTAAAACCACGTTTTCTCTTGATATCCTAAAAAAAGGCAAATGGGCATGGCGTTCCAGCCCCCCGTTCCTTCCGGGCTTACTCAGAGGCCGCACTTCCATTGGTGGATTGGTATAGATCACGTTTCCAACATGTTTTGTTTGCTTTATCGCGCCGCGTTTCCGTACAGTGAAGTTAGGACAGGAGGCTAGGTCTCAATCATCAGATTCATTGTTTGTCATGCTCTTTGCATAAAGATTGGTTTCATGGTTGAAGTTTGGAATGTAGGCGGCTTCCTCTTCGCAAACGGTTCAGGCCGATTAATTCCCCGCAACTCTTTCATGGACCCTACTCAACCATGAACACCTTGATATTGTACATTTGTACCTGAAATTCCTTTATACCGAGCATTCTTTTAATATGACGACTTTTGGCTGTAACTGTTCGCGGCAATGAAACAAGCACTTCAGATTATCTTATAAAATCACCCTCTTTTACATAGGAGCCCATCAAAACCAGAGCTGAATCATGTCCTGTTGTCTCACGAGAGTTCAGGATTTTCTTTCATTAAGCTGAGAGCAAGCCTTTCCTTTCGAGTTATGAACGGCGATGGATTATTAATCAGGTTCTACTTCCTCTTCGTGGTCTTACCAAAAGAACTTCGGACTAAGCAACCATGGAACAAACCGATAGCATACTAAAGGCGGGAGCTGTTTGACAGAGGTTAGCTGCAAATGGGCTTGGCATCGGTGAACGAAGCGAAATATTGCCGCACTAGTCCGCTGAGGAAGAAACCAGAATCATGTTAGTTAGGTAGTTAGAGAGGAAGACGACACAAAGTAAGACGCCTAATTGGATCTACCACATAGCATGCCTACACACTGCTTCAAGAACAAAGAGAATCCACCAAACCACAATGGTGCTCTGCGCGTGACAGGTGTAGGGTACTTCCAGTCCAATGTCCACCAGAATGTTTTGTGCTTGCTCGAGCATTACATCTCATCCACAGTGTCCCGAAGGTACAGCGAGAAGAGAATAAAATAGCTAGGTAGAAGTGAGGAGTAGTAACCAGGGCATATCAAAAACATGAAGACGAAGGGGTATGCGCACAGTGCGTAAATCTTAACTAAGAAAATATGCAGAGAGTGAGTAGCTTTGATGAGCTGAAGAGGGGGTATGTGACCAACAATATCGTAGAAAGTAGGAAGGAAACGGGGATACGTGAGTAGGATGAACGGAGGGAAATGCTTTGCAATACAGGCTCTCCGGTATTTGAAGTTTGGTATCCACCGGCCAATATGGCAGTAATTCGTGATCAGTCTTTTCGCACCTCGCGTGTGCTAAGAAAGGGAAGAGATGAAAAGTAAAACAAGGAATGGGATATCCTGCAAAAACAAATCCTCATGTCTTTACGCAAGAAATGCCGTTTCCACCCTAGTTCCAGTTGTACAGCAATTCAGTCTGGTAGGCTGGCTCTGATTCATTTTGGATGTGCCACTCGTTGGATTTTGTGGTGTTTTCAGCATCACTGGTACGGTCCTACGCCCCTATAGAGATTTCGGCGCTCATCAGTATATCCAGCGCTCACTGCACGGCCACTGTTTCCGTTGGGTGGGCTCAGACTCTTGCTCGCGAGCCCATCCGATGTCACGCCTCTCTTTGGCGTGCCTTCCCTCCTCTTTAGCCGGCTTGTCCTCCATCCCTCATACCATCGCTCACGACTTGCCTCGCGAAGCTCTGAGCGCCACTCACTGAATACACTCTCCCGAAGCTTCACAAAATCGCAGTGTTTGTCGTCGTAAGGATCTGCAAAGCCCCAAGGGAATCTACGCCCAATGACGCCGGGCTCGTATATATCAGGTGAGATGATGCTTAATGGGAGGTATGGAAGCTCGGAGTCATCCTTCTCCAAAGAAGAAGACATTGCTGAAACGCGGCGACGGTGACCCTCAGCGGGACGCTTGGATGTATCGGGAGGGGAGCTAGGAGAAGTTTGAGGTGCTGATGACGCGGATGTTGATGAGTTTGTGGAACGGCCAGCGTTAGAGGAGGAACGATCGAGCAACTTATTGAGAATGTCGGACTTCTCTTCGGTATCAGAGGAAGAGTGAATATATTCATCTTCGTCTCTCTCATCCAAACGGTCATCATCTTCAGCGTCTGATTCGGACAGGTTGAGCGCTTCGAGTGGGTCGAGCTTGGCTTGTTTGAGGCTGTCCCAGACAATTTTCTTGAGGTGAGCCATGTGGGCCGTGGTAATAGTGTCAGCCTTGCTGATCACGGGAATAACCGTGGTCTTGCCTTGGAGCGTGCGAAGAACCTGTAGATCGAGATCTTCATCGAGACCGCCGATCACCCGGTGGGAACTAAATTTGCTGATCGTGTTGGGATTCTTGCGTGATTCTGCGACGTTCGCATCCAGACGAGCGGGATCAAGGACAAGGAAGACACAGTGGATATGAGTATCTCGGACACCAGGAGCGCGAACGACCTTCTGTTCCTCAGTGAACGTCTCCTCGAATTTAGATTCGAGGAATGACGACATCTCTCGCAATTGAAGATCGACAATGTTCTTCTCCAGACCTTGCGAATCCCAAAGCGTGACGCCAATCCTCTCATGGTCCACCTCTGTTTCCAAGTATTCTGATGTAAAAGGAGAGTCGGGATGTAAGGCTGTGGACGGAGGAGAGGGGGTGTGACCGCGTTTCTTAGCTGGTAGTGCTAGAGAAGTACGAAGGAAGTTGATGAATGATGTCTTGCCGGAGCTCTTCGTCCCAACAACGAGGATGCTACAAGTTCTAAGTCAGTGACGAGTCCAAAACGAAAGTTACAGTTCAGATATACTTACTTGAAGGGTGTCGGGTCTTTCCTTCTCCTCACTCTTCGAGGACTGTTCAGGGTACTAACAGCACTGCTTGCGTAGCTGTAGCGGCCACGGTGGGTCATGCTCTCAGTTCTCGCATAGGGATCGACGAATTCGCCATTGGAAGGTGAGCTGCCTGGAATGGGTGGGATTGGGACTCTGCCAGCCTGGTCTGGAGCCATTTTATACTCTCCCGATGGCCTGCTGAAGTTGCCTCCCTGTCCGTATTCGCCGACTCTATTGGAGACAATTGCGAGTGAATCTGGTCGTGCGTCTTCGCCACCGAAAGTGTTTATTTGAGGAAGGGGAGAATGCGAAGGAAGTCGCGGAGGCTGCTTAGGAAGTATAGCAGCCTCGCGCTGTTGGCGAAGGAGCTCCTCCTGAGCGAGCGCCTTTTGTTTCTTGCTCATCTTGCCTCCGGATGCACTTCGATTGGCATGCGGCCGGGATTCACTGGATCGCTGGCGTCGCAAGAAATTAAAGCTGGACCGTCGCGACTGCTGCTCTCCGTTTGGGTCTTTTATCTGCGGCAGGGCAGTGTTCTCGGGCGATGCGTTCTTGACAAGTGTGGAGTAGGATTGACGAGGCGGCGTCGAACTCGTCATGGTTCTTCCAGAGGCAGCGTCACGTTATTCGTCGCGCGCGGATAAACTATGCCACAGAAAGTAAGGGAAGGTTTTCTGATCGGTTTCGTTCGGTCTCTCAGTCTTGCAGGCGCTTCAGGCTGGACGCAGGTTACGCCGACCTGGGACGAAATTACACGGTCGGTGGGGGGCAGTATGTGAGATGAAGGGGGTTCACTGCGCGCATTGCCAAAGGGTCAGTTCAGACGCGCATTTTCACCAACGAGCGCTCGACTTCCAGGGATGCGGGTAATAACAGTACCTTCAAGGGCGGCCGTCGGCGAATGAAGGGCCCAACACGGCGGGACGATGGGTGGTAGTGCAACTACAGCAGCTAGCTGCTGTACAGGTCCCACTTTGAGGCCGCTGGTTGCTCGTGATGGTCTGGAGAGGCGCGTTGGAAAAGGGAGATCCATGCACCGAAAGAGAGCCCCAAACAATGAAGGGGAGCGTGTGAATGAGGGCCTGCTCACCCGCGCGTTGCCTACTTGACACGTTGGAGTACAGAAGAGTACAGAGTGACGCACACCGCACGACCGAGGGGAATTGATTGCTGCAGATGATCCAAAATTCAGCGAACGGGAGCTGAGGGTTTCGAGAAAATGGCCGATTTGCTTCTGATGCTTCAGGGGCGCCGCCATACTGCATCTTGCCGGAGCCAATGAACGGACCAGTATTGCACGGACCACTCTCCACGCTGAAACCGCCACAACTCTCCAACGGCCAAAACGATAATACAACTTCGGGGGTCTTTGCATCTGGAAGGACGGAACCATGGCAGATATATTGACATCGTCTCTCCGCCTCTTTCCCCCGACACTGTAGCGAACAGCCGAATGCTCACCGTCCCCACGAAACCTTGCACGGGAGAGAACTTGAATGGTGCCAACCCCGGGATGCCCTCTGTTACACGGGGAGAGACGCATGCTAAAGGGGGGAGAGCGCATTTCTCCCACTAATTCTCTGGCCACGGCCATCCACTCCTTCACCAAGCCAGCTTCCGAGTTGTTGCACTGTATGCTTCTAATCAGGTTATGATTGCTTCTGGAATTTTACATCGTTGTTTCCGATCATCTCAGGTCTAAATATAGAACATCTCGGACTATTCCATCAGAAGATGTACACCTATAGATACCTACATCCACGTCGCACCTGTATCACGGGAGAGCATGCCACCCAAGAGCACTTATTGGGGCACTTCTTGGCAAATCAAACTTTGGCTTCAACTCTGCAGTTCAGCCTTTCAGGACAAAGCCCCAATGGATATAACGAGATGGGTAATCGGCAATGTCAGCATCGAGAGCACCGAGCCACCAAGGTCAATAGCTTTGCAAAGCAAAACATCTTTAATGTCAAGTCCCACCAAAATTCATAAGCATCGTTTGCTGTCCAATCAGAGATGCAGAGATCACGGGAGCCTGTTTTGGCTTGCTGTTCTTGGGGCTTTCTCTTGGATCTGCAATCCCCCGCAGGCGCCATATGCAGGCAGGACGGCAACAGAGAGTTTAGTTCCGCTGACAATCCTAAAAGCCATAAGACTTTTAGCCGCGCACCGCATACAGCCTGTACGAGCCCCGGCTCCCCCCCCCCTCGTACGCGTGACGGCACACACGCAATTTCGCTAATAATTAGTCAAGTGCACCATCCAGCGTAGACACTGTGCACTTACAAAAATGGTTGTGCACTCCTAGGCAAGGTATGTGCACTTTACAAGAAAGGTAACGTCTCTAATTTTTAAGCTTAATCGTAAGAGTTAAACTTAAAGTTCTCTAGTGTGCAAGAAGCGAAATTTCACTCGGGGAGAAGCCGGAGCTCGTAGGCTGTATCCAGCAGGTCACATGGGAGACACCAATGCCAGTGTATTGATACAGAAGTTGAGCAAGAGCCAATTAGCTTTTGCCACTCTCGTCTGTTATGGTACTACAGTCAAATCTCTTTAGTACGATACCGTTTGTTCGGCCGAGCATATCGTAATACTAATGGTATTGTTATATCAAGAGTCACGTGTTAGGTGAATAGGTAGGAAAAAGAGGAGCTTAATACCTAAAAAGGCTTAGGATATCTACCTCGCGGGCCAAATAGGGCCTCTCCCATACAAATTCTTTACTGGTTATACCGATATTGGTAGTAGGTGCTTAACGATATTGTCAAAAGTCAGATTATCGTAATATTACACTAAAAAAGGCTTGATCAAGGGGTGTAGATCGTAATGCAGAGGATATTGTTATATACCCAATATCGTATTAAGGAGGTTTGACTGCAGTAGAAAATGGCAGGCCGCTGTAGTCACGTGATTGGGGGATCGTATAAAACTTCGAGCGGCGCTGCTATCCTTCTCCTTTCCTTTCTCTAGCTTTGGACCGTTGATAGACAATCCAATCGTACAGGCTTGCATGCGTCCTCCTTGCTGTGCTCGTGCCTCGATTGATTGAGCCGCTAACATCGTCTGCCATTTAGCGCCCGATGAGAGGCTTTTGCACTTTAATAGTTAACGTTGTTTAACGACTATAAAATCTATTTTCTCCAATTCTCAGGAAGTCTCCCAGGCTATATATTGCAAGTTTAAAGGGTTTAAACCTCTGTAGTGTAGTTTCAGATGCAAATACTAGCGTCTATATGTTGCTTAGCAGTGTCTACCTTAGTAACGCACAATGCTGAGACCTCCTACAATATTCGCGAATATCGAACGCAGTCACTACGTGGCTATTTCGCTTTTCAATATTATTAAAACTCATTAATATTTATTATTTATTCGTTCGAGAATTACTTTATAACGCTATTACCGCTTATAACCAACTAGGATATCCGTACGCGTGCACAATCCCAATAAATAAACCTATCCGGACGACCTACCTTAACTATACTATCGTCTACAACCGTTACACCCTCCTTTATTAGTCCTATAATGCCGTCTGAAGCTAATATACACGCCGCTGCTATAGAAAAGCATAAAATTACTAGAGAGTAAAGGGAACAAGCTTAAGATAAAAGAGAGATTTAGAAGTATAAGGAAGAGCGTAAAGCCTGCCTAGCGGAGGAGGCTCGCTAATACAAATACTACCAGGCTTAAATAGCTTAATTACAGTTAGGCTCGCCCCCTTTAGCCTTATAAGCTACCGCAATAGCTACTACAGCTAATAACCTTAGTAAGCCTCTCCCTTCTAGCGTAAAGTTGCTTAAACTCCGCCTTTTTAGCGTTATAAAAAGGGATTACCTATATATTTTTAAGGGCACCTTTAATCTAGTAAACCTCGCCCGCCTTTAAGTCCATACTACTTAAACTAAGATTACTAATAAGATATAAATTAAAAATGGTACTCTAGTTATAAGGAAGGTAAAGGTAAATAGGAAGCTATTTATAGATAAAGGTGTCTAGTTTAAAGGCTTTACTAACTACGTAGTTATTACTAGTACCCTTTATATATGCCTACCGGACCTTATTACTAGCATACTCCTTTAGATAAATATAATTTGCACCTTATTAACCTAGTATATCTAGGTAGGTTATATACTTAATCTAGCACTTAATTATTATACCTTTATAATAACTAATAGCTAACTAGAGCCCGCTAACTGGTAAATGCTAGCCTAGTATATAGCGCTATACCTTACGATATCTAGTACTATCGGCTTTGCCCCCTTAAAGAGACCTAGGTTAAATACCTCCTATACCTCTAATACCTGCCATAAGTTTAATAGCAGAGGCTGTAATAATATAGCTTATAAATACCTACATAAGTGCTTAAAGTGTAGTAAAGATTACGCCGTATTATCTAAAGCTTGTGCCTAGAAATAGTAAGGCGAACCTTATAAAGTAGGGTCTAGCCTAACTATAATATTAACTTTAATTACACGCCTAGGACCTAGGCCTAATATATTACTATTATTCCCTACCTTTATAGAGGCAGAGGCTCTCTACTACTCTCCATCGCCCCTAAGGATCTTAGCGTAGCACTCCCTTCTATCTAACTACCCGGGCAATTTACTAGCTATCTTAGTAGGTATCCTAACCTATAGCTGTAAGATAAGGGCTGAATTAGTCCCTACCCTAAGATCTTATAGGAACTACAACTCTTTTTAGAATAACGCTAACCTTATCTTTAAGAATATAACATTAGACCTCGTAAAAGGATATATTAGAATTATAATAGGGCCTATTATAGTCTTACCCCTTAGCCTAGTACCAAAATCAGATAAAAGATACCGCCGAATTTATAATCTCTCCTTCCTACTAGTATCTTTAGTTAATAACGCAATCCTAGAAGAATATAGAGCACTAGTATACACTACAGTTACCACTATTTAAGCCTACGTTATTTCTACAGGCCGTAGATATCTACTACTTAAGAGAGATATTAAAGATGCGTTCCGTATAGTCCCCCTATCCTATAGGGCAAGAACATTAATAGGCTTCTCCTAGGAAGGTATTACCTACTAGGAATACTGCCTATCCTTTAGTCTTTAAACTGCGCCACTTATATTTAACCTTTTTACGGAAGGCCTATACTAAATACTCTATTTACAACTACCTTATAAGGTAGAATACTACCTAAATAATTTTATCTTTATCCTTACTAACCTAAACGACTTAGCGGCTATTACTTAGACTTATATCTCTATTACTAACTCCCTAGGTATCCCTTAAAATGGCTCTAAAGATATAATAGGAACTATTATAATAATAATAATAATTCATTGCTTAACGTCCGATTCGGATCCCTATTGGGCCCACGCGGACTACTCCTTATATACATGTGGGGAGAAAACTCTATTTGAGAAAACCCCGTGATCCATCTCCCCGCC
>Ga0307515_10003640_pt1 | contig 32391 bp, 44 predicted proteins | sample 17_EM_MG_FD_194513 | JGI IMG/M metagenome (GOLD analysis project Ga0307515, IMG submission 194513) | Populus trichocarpa ectomycorrhiza microbial communities from riparian zone in the Pacific Northwest, United States - 17_EM | ecosystem: Host-associated > Plants > Roots > Unclassified | place... | reverse complement strand
ACACGCCGATAGTGCATGGTAACGCTTCCGAGCCGGAATTGAACTGATCTGCCCGCCGACGAGAGGCGCTGGTTCAAACAAATGATGCATGCGACGCAAACTGGGGTATCTGCTTTATGATACGGTTCCCTGATCTGTGGTCAACGTCATCCCAGACACGACACAAGCAGTCACTGACGCTCTGTCGGTCGATGTTCCGGGATGGTCCACAATTGATACCACGTTGTACCGCCTCGCCCAGAGGTACGCGGACTCCGGGTTCGAAGGGAAGGTCCACGTTGCGTTCAACATTGACAAGGATTTCCACGCGGAGGCGAGGGAAATCGCGGATAAGTTGGAACCGGATGGATTCCTGGCTAGTTTCCGCCAGAGGGGTGTGGTTACGATCGAGAAGGCGGAGACCGTTATCACACTTTCTGGGTTGTGAAGACGTTTCTCGCCGCAGCTCCAGGTTTTTTCCTTCCCCAGTTGATGTTGTGCAGTGGGTTATTGATTATCAGCACAGCTGACTGCCCTATCTACATGAATTTGTAGTAACCGACTCGAAGCACGGCTCCGCGGTAACATACGTTAATTCGCAGTAGCACATTTTCACGGGTGGTCTGAATTCGTTCACGAACGATGTACCCACCTCTCTCCTCCTTGTTTTCGTTGTATACCTTACTTTGTTTTCGATATTCCTTCGTTATTTATACCATGCGAGCCTTCTAACAGAACGCTCCTTTTTTCCACTCCCTCATCGGATCGCCCTTCGGGCTGCGCTTCCGTACCCCGATACCGCCAAGGTCACTTCCTCGCCACGAAGCCATCGCACCCTTTAGATTCCTTACCAGCCGGTCATCGCTTAAGAGAGTACGAATGCACATCGTGTAGAAGGGTATCTTCATTAATTCTGTCTACGATAGATTGCCGTACATTATTCTGGGTGAAGCAGAGAAGAGAGAATTATAGAGATTGCAGTACGAGTAGCGAGGCCGGTCCGAGATGCAAATCCAGAGAGTCCACGAGCAGAAAAGAGACCATAGGCATGTGGCGGGTAAAAATGATGAGATCGTCGCGGTATACAAGTCCAGAGAGAGGCAAATCCAGAAAGAGAGAGAGAGAGAGAGAGAGATAAATCCACAGATATCGGAACACGGAACAAGATGCAAGATCCAGAAAGTAGGCTGAGGAACAGAGTTTGTCGAGGGGTATCAGATCGGGCGCAAGTTGGATTGACGAGCACAATAGGGGGTCTTGGGGAGTAGGATGGAAGTCGAGTTCGAAGACGCGGTGGGAGCGAGACTAGGAGGCCAGAAACCACTGGCGCGACGAGCAGCGTTGGCTGTGTTAGTCTATGTCGGCGAACTTCTTCGCAACGGGGGGAGCGCGCTTTTTAAAGCGCGGAACCTATAAAACGTTAGCGTGAGCAAGCAGGCAAAGGGAGGTTGTAACAACAATCACTTACTGAAGGAGTGTATTCGATCGTGGAACTGTCTTCGACGGCCCACACGTGGAGATCCGTCTCGACAGGTTCAGGGGGAGGGGGGAGGAGGGGAGAAAGGCTGGGGGGAGAATTGTTTCGAGGAGCAGAGGAGGTACCGTTGGCCTTCGCAGGAGCCCGGCCACAGCCACGGTTCCTCTGCTTCCGAGCTGCGAGGAGAGCGTTAGTGTCCGAATCTGGAAGCGGTCGACTCTTGAGGACGTACCGATCATTCTATCGGTCTTCGTGAGAGCCGGACGCATGGTCGCGAGCTTCTTGAGGGGGGAAGTGGGTGGGGGAGAAATGGGAGAGGGGGAAGAGGGGGAGGGAGGTGTATCCGCCGAAACGAAGTGGTTCTCCGGACCGGCGACGTCTCTCGCATTCAAGTCGCTGCCACGGGAGCAAGGGCGGCGACTCGAGACCTTGAGAAGTGATGTCAATGTGATTTTGTGAAAGAGTAACAAGATTCGAATGCTCACCTGAACGCGAGTAGCGGTGGATTTGAAGGCAACCTTCCTCATCACAAACAAGGCCCGGGAGAGACACACCAGACCAAGGATGCAGATGACCACAGGACAGGGAGAAGAGTGGACCAGGTGAGTAGCCAAGGCCGCAGCGAGAGCCGACGTAACCAGCAAGTAGCGGGTGGTCAGGCCGGGGCCATTGACGATCAGATCCGTTGAGGTCCCAGTAGCAGTCCGGGTCGCAGGTCCAGTAGCCGATGCCAAGTCGTCATCGAGCCCATCGTAGCAGAGGGGAAGAGCCTTGTGACGAAGGCGGGCCGTAGGGAGAGGGGATGCGGGGAAGATGATAGTGTCGGGGACGGGGATGCGGGTAGAGGTGGGAATGAGGGTGGGGGCGGGGGCTTCGATGGGGATAGGGGAAGGGGAAGTAGGATGACCGAGGCGAGCAGTGACCGAGTTGATGTATGATGCACCAGGGGCATCCAAGCGAGACCACAATGCAGTGGCGTATAAGAAAGTGTACGCAACCCAGAACAGGAGCATCTCGAATCACCGGATAGTAGAACTGGCAGAGGTACCGTGGGTAGCAGCAAAGGCGATAGAGGCAGCAGAAGCACTGAGGCGGCCTGAGATAGTCGAAGTAGACGATGGAGCGTAGAAAGCTCGACCGGGCCCCACTGGGTTTAAATACTCTACAACAAACAGATCAGGTGATTTGTGTCGAAACCGGCATGCCCAGCACAGAACAGGAGGCCTCCCCTGAGTCCCCAATCTCAGAGGAAGACAGACTCAGAGGCCAGGTGAGAGTTATAGGAGATACCAGACAGCGGGTAACCCAGAAACAACGTTCGTGGAACTTTGGCTCCGTTCGGAATTTACTGCCTCTGCGTAGAATAATGGCCTTCCTAGAACCAAGGTGACGATGGGGGCCCCTAAGGGTCGACTGTGAGCCTCGTTCCTCTCTCATCAACATCCTCCGTTGGTTGTAACATTCCTTTTCTCGGTGGAGGATCGCGAAAAAAAAACAGGTGCCGTATCGCAATAGCCACCCAGGACACACGGATGATTCTGCAAATTGAATGGTGGCCAGTAAGAAACAGCTCCTAACCGTCAATCACGCAGTCCAAAGAGTTTAAATGCGCAACGTAGTGAACACACGATATGACACTCCGAACTCCTTCAGGGGTGTTCCAAGGAATGCATCCAAATTCTTCCTTTTCCGCAGGGTCGTGAGCCCGGCCGATGACGTGGGCGCGCGAGTAATTTCGGACGACCCTCCCCCCAAGACTTTGATATGGAGGTTCCGGTCAAGGCCAGTTCGGAGATGTCATGAGAGGTGCCAGCACCGATCATTGGCTACACCGTAATCTCTCTGGTTCTTTGACAACACGTGCAGACGATCTATGCATTGTAAGCGTCCCGAATAGCAAGGATTTCAGTTGAATAGTCTGGCGTTCTCCGGTAATGTGACCTGGCCCGACCGGATACACGATGGGTCGATGTTTGGTCGGAGGGGTCCAGATTCTGATCAGAAGATCGGGCCCACTAGCTGCTCTCACTTGACTTTCAAAACGGATGTAGAGGGGGCCAAGCTTATAGCACCGTTCTCCGAGTTCCCGCAGAGAAGATTCCAGCGACCTCTCCAGTTCGGTAGCTTTCGTGGAATCAAGAGCCTAATGATTATAACACCCGGACGTTGGTCACTGGGATGCAGGTAACTCCCGAAAAGGACTTCCACTGAAGGGTGGACGGCCGTACGATCCAGATGGGATACCGGGCTGGGATAACGAGATTGAAGTCCTAGTAGTTCTAGGTGAGTAAGGTGCGCGTTGGTTTGCGGTTGCGTACCGTCTTGAACCTGCAAGGAGACACTTAATTAGTACGACTCGCTACTTACGCGTCGTTAAAAAAATGGGAATATGTTCACGGTCCCTACACTTGTGTAGAACGTTCATGCACACGTTCGGCCCATCGCAAGTGCGGTTCGGCGCCCCGCATAAAGGGCCGAAATAAAGGCCACAGGCAAATCGATTCCTTTGCAAAACCCATCAACGTAGGGAATACGGCTCTTGTACTAAGTTTATGGACAAGCCAGATATAAACTCGCCGAGCACGATGGTCAATACACATCCCACCTCCTTGCGACCAGGCGGCTGTTTTGCGTCAACAAAGGGTTGATTCGTGGTCCAGCAGGAATCACCTAGTGCTGTTTCGAGAACTTGGCCAATGAAAGTTACGTGTCTGTGTTTGGAGCAAAAATGGCTTTCGGGATCTAGCCCACGGGCAGTGTGCCGATGGATAGAGTATGTTACGAAAACCATTAGGCCAATCAATTCCAGGAACACAAATCGAACATGTCAAGATGGTCATCCTTGCCTTGAATACAAGCCACCTGACCTTGTGATTTGAGTAGAGATCGGATTCTCCGCGGAGGCTAGCTTGACGTTGAGCGTTCCCCAACCCCGTTCGGGCGTGCACCCGCGCCCCGAACTACCTTTACACTGACCTTGGCGAAGAAAATTTTAGTGACGGGACGCCCGGTCCGTGATTCTTGTCAAGGCCGCTAGAAGGGGGGTTTTGAATGAACTACATAGTCACACGAACGCAGTACTCGAGTAGTTGCACCGCCCAGATACACTCAGGAACCCAGTGATTTGGCCGGCGCCTTCCCACCACAATGTGCCGTGTGCCGGCAGAGCCGTCCGTGTGGCTGTGAAATCAGACAATCCCCCGCACCATAGGATAACGTCGTGGGATTAGAAAAAGGGAAATTGAACTATCTAGAGTCGCGGTCTGTCTTATACACTAGAGATAGCGGTTCAACGTTCAACAATCAAGCTTCAAGCTTCAAGTTCGAAGTCGATGTGATGCGTGATCGTTGTAATCGCAGGATTACACAAACCGTTTCAAGCGGAAAGCTCGTACAGGAAGGCCAAAGCGACCTTGGCAAATTCGAGCGAGTGACTCCAGCTGAATCCGCTGACAGAGGTGGTATCGCCGGATGTGTGGATCCTGGGGTTGTCGTTCCCGGTGACAGCCTCATAAAGCATGGTAGTGGGGAAGCCATACTGGTACCAGCTGGCGTGGTCAGAGCAGGCGTAACCGCAGGGCGTGTCATCGGCAACGGGCAGCTTGCTGTATGTGCTGATCAGAGACTTTGCGAAGGAGTTTGTCCCGCTGTCGACGTAGTCAGCCTCGACGGCGATAACCTCGGTGGTTCCAGGCTTGAAGCTGTAAAGGGGCAGATGATCAGTGTTTGTTCATTAATGAGACTAGAAAGTGGCGAGAACGTACTAGGCCGTCATGTCGAGTTCCATGAAAGCCTTGACGGCAGTTCCAGTTCTAGAATAGTTGGAGGCGATGGCCAGGGAGCCGAGGAGACCGGCTTCCTCACCGGCGTAGAAGTGGATCTCGACCGGGGTGGTGGGTTTAAAGCCAGAGGAAACTAGCACGCGAAAGATCTCAATTGCATTGACGGTACCGGAGCCATCCTGGCCAGACCGAATCGGGTCTCAATATACAGGTTTTAAATGGACAACGAAATAGAACGCACATCATCGGCACCTGGGGCACGTCCACTCGAGGGAGAGCTCAAGTTGATTGAGTCTTGGTGGCAACCAAGGATCGCGACCGGGCCAGAGGTAGTACCAGCGATCCTGGCGATCACGGAGAATTGAACCCAGGGGTGAGTGAATTTGGTGACCGTCACTCCGGAAGTTCCGTTGGCGATTGTAGTAAGTTGATCGAAGATCCACTGAGCAGATTGTTGGCCGGTGGTCGAGCGGTAATAGCGGTTGTTGAAAGCGGTCAATTTGCTCAGGTATGACTGCATGTTAGACACGGAGAGGCTGGGGATCAGGGCATTGATGGCAGACTGGTGGGAGGGAGGAGGGACTGGGAGTTATGTGATGTGAGATCTGCTGTTCACTATACAGTCGATTTCGTTGTATAACGTACAGGTAGCCGTGATGGAGACTTCCTCCCTCAAACTGGAGGCCTTTTCGAATGCGGGGCTGGGCTGCATATCAAGCCAGGTCTCGCTAACGTCCATGAAGTTGGTGCCAGCCTTCTTGAGTGCCCACTTCTCCTCCTCAGTTTTCCAGACAGGATCTACATCAGGGTCGAGGCGGAGAAGGGAGAAACCTTGCGCAGACATCCTCATAATCTCTTGAGGGCCGATGGGGGCGGCACCAGTGAGAGAGGAAGCCGCCAAGATGAAAGCAACAACAACAGAGGAAACAAACTTCATGACAGAGGAGTGAGGTGCTGAGGACCAAGGACGACAGGGGAAGGTCTTGGAAACAGAAAGCGGACCCTCTGCCTTACATTCAGTTCGGGACAGAGGAAAACGCGCCCGTGGTGCATGGCGACTCTTCGGGAACTGATCTGCCCGCCGACGAGAGGCACTGGTTCGGACGGATGGTGCATGGGACGCAAATGGGGCGCTCCCTTATCATGTGGTCAACCCGTGCAGATTGCGGAACGTCCAGTCCAGTGTTGGACCGCCACTGACCTTAGCCCATCGCTTCTTGGGCGGCCCTCGAGGTCACTTCAATGAGGATCGACGGCTATCTCCGGGCCGTCACGATCGGAACCCCGTGGGACACATGGCTCAGGGTATCACGTGATGGGACCATTGTCGGGAGATGCCGAACCATTGTTGAATTCTCAGGATTGGTTGTTGACCTGTTTCTCGTCCCTCCTCCCCGTCCACCTTCCACTTTTTTTGCTAATTCATTCCCCGACGAACCCCTCACGAAAACAAAATGCCCAAAGTCGTCATGAGGGAGACCCCTCCCCTCGAAAATAACACAGCTAAATCCAGAACGTTGAAACGAACCTCGTCCAACGCTTCACTCGCCTCGTTACCAACCCCTCCCCGAACGATCCACAAACGCAAACGATCTGGATCCCGCGCATCCTCCATTCACGAGTCCGGGGATGAATTCGATGCGAGTGCCTCTGATCGTCACGCCCCTGGGAAGCGCAGGAAGGTCGTTCATACCCGGGAGGCTGAGACGAGGGAAGAGGAGTTGTTCTGGAAGGGGGTCACTCCGTCCGTCGACAAGCCTTCCACTTCTTCCCGACCCGGCCCTGTCACGCGCTCTACGACGAGGAGCCCGGAGGAATCGCCTAAGATGATGACGAGGACCCAGTACAAGGAGTCGCGAAGTACGATAGTCACTGGCCTACAGTCTCCTCCCCCATCGAGGCGCCAACCGGCTAGGAAGGTCAAGAAGCCTGTTACCCCTCAGCCTCTTGTCGCTCCGAGGACGCCGCGAACCCCCAGGACTCCCCGTACTATGATCCGGAGTCCCGGGAAGACTGCTGGCAAAGGCAAATCCAGGGCCACGAAGGAGATGCCCGCTCGTGACTCTCCTAATAATCCATTCTTGGATGATGTGGATGAGTCTAAACCCCTTGCCCGGCCGCGTTTCAAGACGCCTGAGCCAAAGGCTCCGGTGCTTCCTATCGAGGAACGGAGGACAGTAACCTATGTATTGTAAGTTGGGTCCACCCAGCCATTGGCATCCTGAGCTGACTCCTCCCCTCAGTCGTGGCCATAGACAAGAGCTTCTGAACCCGCTATTTGGTTACAAGCCATCGGAGCAGAGCCAGCTTGCACCTGAACACCCTGATTTCTCCCCCGATCTCGCTCTCCCACCCAAGTTGTTGTTCCCAACTACTCCTACCCGACGATCATTACGAAGCACCACCCGCGGGCGATCACCCTCCCCCGACGGGGGCGTCGAGCCTCTCGTGTTCAAGACCCCGAAGAAGCAGTTACGATTCGTAGGCGGGGCAGACGAACTCAAGTCTCCCAAAAAGAAAGCCGGGGTCGAGCAAGGTTCCTCATCGAAGAAGGAATCTCCGGTTAAGAACGTGTCCAAGGGGAAGGTTTCTCTCATGGATAGGACCCTTGGAGAGAAAGAGAAGAAGGGACAAACGTCCTCTGCTGCTGCAGCTACTGCTTCTGGAAAGGGTGTCGCGAAGAACAAGCGGCTGTGAAATCGACCTTGACGGCATTATCTCGTTCACCAGGGGAACAAACACTCCTTTTCTAAACCCATATAATCAACTACCTCTTCACAGTCTCACTTGCTTTATCTTGCACATGGCAACATTTATCCGTCGTTTTTTGCCCCTCAACCCTCTCTCGTAATTTGTATCGCCAGCTTTTCATCGTTCATTCTCGCATTGGCTTTTTCAGTTGTGCTCTCACCCATGTTCCCCGTTCCATGCTACTACCGCCATCCCCAACCCTAAACGCGACACCCTACACCCTCTTACCCGCCTCCTTTTCCCTCTTTTGATTTGCGCAGCCTCGATCTGTCCACCCATACTACGTTTTCCCACTCTTTCCCTTGTTTTTCCCCATCTCCATCTCAGTAGTAGTACTCAACAGCTCTCGATTTGTCTTGGCGATGTAGATATCGACGTTCGAAATGTTATTCAAACTTTGAGGCCACATCTGGTAGCGAATGGATTTTTTTGAATATTTGAGTCGTTACAACGCACGCAACAGGCTCAAGTTCCTATGCGGGTGCCAGGTGACGAAAGCAATCTCTCCATTCCACGTATCAACGCAGCCAGGTGTGTACTCCGGATCCCGGTAAACAACACCACAACTCTCCAACCCGAGGATATCCCAAAGTTGAACGTCGAGCGCCTTCCGCTACTGGTGTGAATGGGAGGACAGAACCCATAGGAATAGGTCAAACGGTACAACGAGGAAGCGAAGGTGCTTATTGGTTATACGTACCTGTCGGATCTTCGCGCGGACGAGTTTGTAGCGGGTGGACACACCGTTCGAGTCGAATTGGACGGACGGCGTGGGTGAACTCGATGGAGCCGTTTCGTCCGAGGGTGGTGGAGAGGGTAACCCGCTCCCCCGAGTCCTTGGGTTCTGAAATGCTGGAGAAAGAGAGAAGTCACGGATGTGAGACCAAGAAAAAACAAGAGTACGCTGCCCGTGTCGATACCAGTTTCAACATCTCGCATCGCTACAGGGGGTTCCGCCGCCGTTTTTTGCTTCTTTGAAGGCGGAGGTGGGAGATACGTAATCACCCTCGGCTTCTTCTGAGGTGGTTCCTTCGGGGTGAGGGATCCCATACTTAACGGGAGTCTGAACTTTCCACTCTTAACGTCCGATGCCTTCGATCTACCCTTGCCATTGGGGGCTGCGCCTTTTCGTGTTGGCCGGTTCAGAGTCGACCATTCCGAATCCGGGGAGGGTGGGAGCAGATCATAGGGGTCGATGTATTTCCTCGGTGGGCTTGCGATTACAGGGCGAGAGGATGGCAGGAAGGAGTGTAGTTCTTCTTCGGTTGGAGTTTCCGATTCTGGCGATGGCTGCTTGGTTACAGTTACCGGTGGGGGAACATATTCGAAGAAACGGCGCGTTTGGCCAAGGGAAGTGGAGGAGGGGATCATCCCGGATTTCGGGGAGGGTTTGATGATAGGTTGGTTGAACGGTGAACGAAGGGGAAGCTGGGTGTCTTGACGGGGATGCGGCAATATTGTCTTCCTTTCCGGTTTGGCTGGTGTAGGATGACGGGTTGAGTGTGTAGAATGTACAATACCTTCGTCCTCTCGGCAGGCTGAGGCAAGGGGGGAGACATGGTTAGTGACTATATGCGCCTTGCTGGGGGTGGGAGTGTAGGTGTCAAGTATACGCGGCTGAAAGTGGACGGGAGCCTGTGGAGGTGTTGCGCGCGGTCTAGAAATGCTGGGAATACAGTGCTGGGGGTGGGGAGGCGGATGGACAGGACTCGAGAACGGTTGGACGCGCTTGATGTTGGGGGTGAATTGTAAGTTCGAGGACGGATTGGTCGGTTGACTGGAATGGGAAGCAGGAAAAGTTTTCCTGGGCAAGAAAGATGGAAGTGGAGTCTCCTGGTGTTGTTCCTGAGGTATTCTTAGCTGAGATGGGATTGGTACGGGATCGACAGCAGAGGTGGTTATATGCGCAATCGAGGCGGGAGAACGAGCAAGAGCAGATACAGGATTGAGAGCATTAATAGCAGAGGTAAAAACAGGTTCCTGCAGTGGAGTTTTTAGCCGATTAGCCTGAGCAGAAGAGTTCGTGGCAGCCTTTGGTTTCTGAGCCTGTCTCTTTAAAGCGTCCACAATGGCACCTTGCGGAAGTTTCTTTGCAGCAGGCTCCTCCGATACAGATTTTACAGCAGCATTAGGTTGTCGGGAGCGAGACGCGGCGTTGACTCTAGCGATAGACCAAGGGTTAGGCTTGTACTGGGCGTTATCCTCCCTAGCAGCCAGATCGATCTGCTGTAACATCTGGGAGCTGCCCGAAGGCAAGTGGGAGGAAGTTCCAGCACCTCCGACGTGACCTTCATTGTCGTCGTCGCTGTCGGCATCGTCGGGGAGCCCGGTGGCGAACCTCAGCCTGAAAGACCAGTCGGTGTCCGTCATGCACGCGGCAAAGACGGAAGAAGCGGTTACTTCCGATCGCTCAGTCCTCCTTCTCCCCAACGTCAACCACCTACCAAGTTTACCAAACGCCTCTTCCAATCCCTCGACCAAACTATGAGCTTCCTCGGTTTCCGCAAGTGGCCCACCCCCGTACGCCTCTCTTTTTTTCCCGCTCTCGGGGTGGTCCGTGGCATTAACCTCGGCTTTGTGCACTCGTAGGTCGCTAGGCCTCTCTGGCCGTTCGTCGCCGCGTCCACCGTCACCTTCTACCTTGTCTCAAAAATGCAAGATCTTGGTGTCCGATGTACGTGTCGCGCCGTACTGCGACTCCGTGATGTTTCTCACCGTTTTTTTGTTTGCGTGTAGCGGAGGAATACGCTAAGGATCCTCGTAACCCTTACGCTGCTCAAATCTCAAAGGAGGCACACCACTGAGCTATTGGAGGGGTGCATTAAGACCGCGTGGTAGATTCTAGACATCCAATGAAAGCCTTGTCCGCATAAACCGTCGACTGCACCAACTTCCCGACACAATCATTCGAATCTACTTTAACCGCAACCCGCATGGCATCACTGTGCTCTCGTCGATGACATGGACTCAGCGAACGTGGGGTGATCAATTCTATTAGCATTATACTTTGTAACTCTACTCTGGCCAATGGTTCAGACTGTCAGCGCAGTCGAAAGCATGCGAGAAGGGCGCGGACCGACCTACAATGTAAATTATCCCCTCCAGGTGGTAAATCATTGAGTCTTGAGAAGATTCTGGTCTCGAATCCGCTGCCTGTTTTCCTTCCTCAACCGAATCTTCTCCGCTTTTCCTCCGGGACCGTCGTCGACCAAGTTCCTCGGCTCAAGTAACTTCCAAAGCCATGGGGGGTACTCTTCATCCGGAAGCGCAACCACTTGCGTTTGACCCTTCAAGTAATTGAGGCCGGTCAAAACGGTACCAGGTGGACACGAAGATGTGCCATCTAGAAAAACCCTCAGCCATAGACACGCGAACGAGGGTACGGAACGGGACTGAAACGTACTGTATATTGTTTCCGCGGGAGGAAGTTTTGTCGAAGAAGCCAGAGCAGAAGATTTGTCCTTCTTCCCTGCCTTGGCTGCGTACGTTCTGGCTCTGCACGACGCACAGACAAAGGTCGTCGACTGCCGTCGGACAGCAGCTAGCAAGGACATCGGAGGCGGAATGGCGAATGTGTGAATGTGACTGTAACGCGTTCCGTGACACCCTTTTCGTTCCATCACTCGATCATCTCATTTTTTGCTTTCTCCTTCGACCACGACCAAGGGATCCGTCAGCGAGGTGAGTGGAAATATCTTGAACACTCCCTCTTAGGGATGATATTTGTTGCCGCCCCAGGCGTAATTCATTTTGACGAATGGTCAAGCACATAGCCAAACTTTCGTGCACCTCTGAACTTTTTCTCTGTCCCACCGAACACAGCTCCGAATAAGATAGCTGACGAAACTTTCTAGGGTCGTTTTCTGCATTTGTGGCAACAGACATTCTAGTAATGTTACAGTTTTACGTGCTTCGTCGGTCCTGGCACAATCCTACACCTGTATCTACTCCTTCCTGTATTTCTGGTAGTAGTGAATGAGACCAGTCGTCTGTCACGAGATATCTTAGTATCCGGAAGCAGCTGAAGACGAGACGAAATCCTCACAGAGCTATCATGGCCGGCAACGTCTTCGGGCTTGTTGAGTTGAGCGAGGATGGCCTTAGCCAAAACCTTGCCGAGTTCGACACCCATTTGATCTGATCCATTGTCAGCGGTCATTTTGTCCTCAAAGGTCACAGATTGCTTACCAAAGGAGTTGATTCCCCAAATAACACCTTGGACGAAAATTTTGTGCTCGTAAAGAGCGATCAAGGCACCTGTCATAACACCAATGTCAGAATAAGAAACGAAGGCGAACCGTCAGCATACCGAGAGTTGCGGGCGTCAACAGTGGGAAGATGATACTGTTGCTTGGCCTGTTTCCCTCAAAGACCTTACTCTTGATCAACGACTCGCTAGCGTTTGGTCCCAACTCCTTTCTAACTCGCTCCTCGGTCTTTCCAAAGGCCAGAGCCTCGGGCTGAGCAAAGAAGTTTGAGAGGAGGATACGGTGGTGGAGGGAGTCACGGATAGGATTGAGGGTGGTAGCAGGAGCAATGAAATCAGCCGGGATCAACTTGGTTCCCTGGTGAATGAGCTGATAGAAAGAGTGTTGACCATTGGTTCCGGCAGCACCCCAGATGATAGGCTGAAGTATCGCAAAGGTCAGTAATCACCTAGGGAATTCTAGGAATTAAGCCTACGCCAGTCTGGTAGTCCACACGTTGACCACCCTTTGTAACGAATTTGCCGTTCGATTCCATGTCTCCTTGCTGGAAGTAATCGGCGAACTTGTGAAGGTATTGGTCATAGGGGAGAAGCAGCTGAGTCTGGGCACCGTAAAAATCGTTGTACCAGATGCCGATGGCGGCCAAGATAACCGGGAGATTCTTCTCCAGGGGAGTCTCCCTGAAGTGCTTGTCCATTCCGTGAGCACCCTTGAGGAGCTTCTCGAAGTTATCATATCCGACAACGAGAGCAATCGACAATCCGATGGCACTCCAAAGGGAGTACCGTCCGCCGACCCAATCCCAGAACTGGAACATATTCTCCTGAGAGATACCGAAGGCGGTAACGGCCTTGGTGTTTGTACTGAGGGCGACGAAATGCTTGGCGACGTGAGCCTTGTCTTTGGCGGTCTTGAGGAACCAGTCTCGAGCGCTCTCGGCATTGGTGATTGTTTCCTGAGTAGTGAAGGTTTTGCTGGCGATGATGAAGAGTGTGGTCTCGGGGTTACAAACCCTCAGAGTCTCAGCGAGATGAGTTCCGTCGATGTTAGAGACGAAGTGGGCCGTGAGGTCCCTCTTGGAGTAGGCCTTGAGAGCCTCGGTAACCATGACGGGGCCCAAGTCGGAACCACCGATACCGATGTTGACGATGGTGTCAATGGTCTTCCCCGTGTATCCCTTCCAAGTTCCGTTCCGAACGGACTCTGTGAACTCCTTAATGTGTTGAAGCACAGTTGAGACCTCGGCGGCACCCTCCTCGTTGATCTTGAACTCGTCGAAGTTACGGAGAGCGACATGGAGGACAGCACGATCCTCGGAGGTGTTGATGTGCTCTCCAGAGAACATCTTGTCCCGGTGGGCCTCGACTTCAGCCTCCCGAACGAGGTCGAGGAGGGTATTGAAGATGGGATCGGTAATCAGGTTCTTGGAGTAATCCAGAAGGAAGGTGACTGCAGGATCGTCTGGGGAGACGTATTCCTTGCTGAACTTTTTAAACCTGTCCGCATCTTGAGCGAAGAGATCCTTGAGAACGAGTTGCGGTTTTTCCGTATCGTAGATGGTCTGGAGCTTTTTCCAAGCAGCGTAATCTGGGGTAGTGATCGCTTTGGAACCACACGGGAATCAAGACGGACCAGCGAGAGACGGACCTGAAGCGAGTCTACCGCTCATAGTGGACAGGGGGAGATAAGAGAAGGAGGATGGGGGTTGATGATATCATTCTTGCGCTACCCACGTTGGTTTATATACACGAGGATCGGCAATATCGGACTGGTTGTGAAAAGCTGACTGAACATATAAATTCTCTCGGGCAAAGTCGGCCACGTTATGAAAGCCATGCTGCAATTAAACCGACCGTCATCGGTATATAAGTTATGTACCCATAGCCAACAGTCCTAAGACTCGACCTCCGGTTTGTTCGTCAGTTGAGACCCGTTGTTGTCACTATCGTCGTCGTCGTCGTCATCTTCTGCTTCTAGCTCAGATAGCCCCAAAGCTGATGCTGATTCCTCTTCGTCCTCCACATCTTCATCCTCGTCCGTAGCTGTCGGGGTGACCTCAGCCTTCGCCAGGGTTTCCGAAGCTTCAGGTATCGACTGTGCTGGTTCTGGGGCATCCGTTGGCTCTGATTTCTTCTCATCTGAAGCGGCGTCTGACGGCGACGATTCGGTGGTAATCGTGGGCTGTGGTTCTGAGACCGGTATCTCCGGTGGTACTGCTGGTTTAGTCACGGTCGGGTCAGGGATTTCCTCCTCTGAAACCACCTCTTCATCACTTGATTCCTCATCGGAGTCTTCGGAAACGGCGGGTTCCGAATCCGTGACAGCAGGAAGGGGGATCTCTTCCATTTCATCCGTCGGAATGTGGTCGGTGAACTCCAGCGAAGGGTCACTTGGTGCTGGAGTCACATCGCCGGTCGAAGAGATGACCTCTGATATGAGAGGGACTTCAGCGACCTCCTCGATCGGTGGAACCTCTGTGAATGACGTCGACCCCTCAAGCTCCCCCTCCGTTTGTGCCCTGGCCAAATCCTCCGCAATGTTGACAGCGTCACTGAAGATCATGGTGTCTGTCCTGTTTCGTCTCCTCTGGCCGTCCGGTCCAGCCGGGCTTCTCAGTAGATCAGAGGAACCGTTGCTGTCTGGCTCAAGTGACAGCTCCGTGAAATCATGTTTCGAGCTCGGGTCCTCCTTTCCACCGGCGTGCTCTTGTCCCTTATGAAGGTCGACAGCTGCTCCCAGCAGGCGCGGTGGTTCAACCTCTTGCTGTCGCCCTGCACCGTCAGCGTGTGACGGTGGTATAACCAAGAATTCAGCAGGCACAAGGTCGAATTTTGACGTCAAAGCGAGGAAGCGCGCGTATAATGAGCTCTCAGCTTCGGCCTGCTCGAAGGCTTCGCGGTGGTGGAAGTAAGCATGAGCGAAGATACGGCCAAGCCGGCGAGCGAGGGAAGAGAAATGGCGGTACGAGCTCGCAGGTATTGAGAGGCTGTGGTCCTAGATTAGAACGAATCCAAGCGAGTTCGATAAGCCGCTAACCGAGAGGGAAAGGCTCTGGGAGAGTTCAGCAACGCGGTCGCGCTATCAACGGTGTGAATGATGTAGTCTATGGCACAACATTGCTAGGGATGAAATTCAGCAGCCGTACTCGCGTTACACGGCGCACGTACCTCCATCGCCCCTTCGTTTCCGTGAGCAACGCAGAGATACAGCCATTCACCAGCTTTCATCTCGGGACATGTCTGGCGCGTGCATTCCTCTTGCAGTGTCGTTATGAGTGGATGGGATAGATCCTGAGCGAGGCGCCTACGGTAACTCAAGTGTTAGCGTACCCGGCATGGCGTGAAACCGTGGAGACAGGCGGACCGCAGCTGTTCGTAAATCCAGCAGGGTTCGTCAACAGTGACATCACCCTTCCCGTCTTTTTCGGAATCTTTTTCTTCGTTTTTGAGTTCTTCGAGGGGCGTGCCAGTATCCTGGGTGTTGGTAGGCTTTTCAGGTAGAGAGATGATTCTCTGAACGTCGTGTACATCGAGTCGAATAAGAAGTGAGATATACTCCTGGAGTTGGAACGCGCTATCCAGTGAAGAGAGAGAGGGGAGATTTTTTACAGGGTAGAAAGAAGACAAGCGGGAGCCCTTGAGAGGTCGTTGAATGACAGTCATTTTCGTTGAGGTCGACGTTGGTGGGGGCTGGTGGGGGTGATTCGGGATGATCTGAGCCTGACCGTGTCTCGCTAGACTGCGGTCGATCTGACGTCTGACGGCCCTCGCGTCGGGAAATTACTGTTCGGTCGTGCACACGGACTCTGCGCGTGTTCTCGACTTTGCCGTGATAACAGCGGAAGCTCAATTTCACAGGAGAATCACCTCGTTGCAGTCGTTCACCTCGGGTGTCCAGCTGGCTGCGATGTCCCACCGAGAAGATTCAAGGGCCCTCATCACAGTCGCTATCCCCTCCGTCGACCAGGGGTGGAGGACGATCCTCCAGGCGCAGAACCAGGTTGTGCTCTATAACCCCACCTCTCATGCCCTGTCTATCCGACCGTCGGTTGTACACCAAGATCACCTTCCAGATACCTCCCTCTGTCCGTACTGTAACCGGCCGTTACCCACAGATAATGGGGGCGGAGACGACACTCAAGACCGTGCGGCCAACTACTTCCAGCTACTAGAAGTCTCAAACGATGCTTTCTCTCGACCATCGACGCCACCCGTCATCGAGCCCATGTCTCCCGGGGGAGAGAGTTCAACTTTCGCAGCAGAAACGATGGCTCAGGGTTATTTCAGCACCTTCTTCGAGGAGGAGTGTAGGCTGGGTATGGGTGCAAACGGAAGTGTCTTCTTGTGCCAGGTGTGTCTTGAGAAATCGTCGTACCTTATCTCCCCTCACGAACTGCATTCCTAGCACGTCCTGGACGGAAACCGTCTTGGTACGCCGCACTGACGTCTCCACAATATCTGTAGGAATAAACCTGTATTTTCCAGGTCGCTTTGCCGTGAAGAAGATTGCTGTCGGTGAATCGCACACCTATTTGGTTGATATCCTCCGGGAAGTCCGCTTATTGGAGGCATTACGTCACCCAAACATTATAACCTATCACCATTCATGGCTGGAACCCACCCAGTTTTCCTCGTTCGGGCCAAAAGTTCCCGCCTTGTTGTATGTCTCTCCTCTGAAATCCTTGATTACGCTAAATCTTTCGCAGTATGCTTATGCAATGGGCAGAGGGTGGGAGGTCCGTCCTTTATTTTGGCTCGTAAATCCGGACCTCTGATGGTCACTAGTTTGGATGATTTCATAGATGTAAGGCTCGGTCGCAACCATGGGTCTGATATGCATCAGTCTGGGCCGTCGGGACCGGATATTCATCCTCCAGAGGACATCCGTTCCCGGTCGGCGAGAATCCGTGCATTCCGAGCACAACAACAAGCACATAAACAGGGGAACCCTAAACCCTCCAAGCAACCAGCCTTACTCAAGGCTATTCATCTTCTGAGTGCAGAGGAAGTGAAAAGCTTGTTTCATGATGTCACAGCAGGACTCGCGTTTTTGGTATGAGAGTCACTTTCAAAAACATTCCAGATTCTGACTGTCACCCAAGCACGACAAGTCCATATTGCATCTCGACTTGAAACCTGGGAATGTTCTATTGACGTGGGATCAAGGGAAACTGATACCTCGCGCAATGCTGTCCGACTTTGGCACGTCCCAAGACATGTTGAATTCCCGGACACGGTCAGGAAACACCGGGACCTTGGAGTATGCCTCACCCGAGTCGTTACCATCTCCACAGACGGGTATCTTGGCACAGATGGACTCAAAATCGGATATATGGTCGCTGGGGATGATTCTGCACAAAATGCTCTTCTTCCACCTTCCGTATACCTACGCTTCTGGTGGTGATGGTGGAAGCGCCGTCGGGGAGAGCGACAAGATGGAAAGACTTGAGAAGGAAATTCTGGAATACTCGGGGTAAGAAAAACCCGGTTGCAACGAGTCGCAAGCAATAACCTTCCACCTAGATTCAAGTCGACGCAAGAACTTGAGCTGAAATTCAAAGCGAGGCGATTGCCGAAGAACTTTTTGGGACTTCTAGAGAGTTTACTGCATGTAATCCCTTCGGTCCGTCCCTCGTCGGAACGCGTCTTGATGGGGATTGATGAAGGAAAGGTGGGGTGATACCAAGCGCTCAAGTGTGATTTACCTCATACTCTGCTCCCCCTAGCTTGACCCCCTCCCAGAGGTTGCGAGTCTGGTACAGACTGCGACTTCACTGGTGCCGGTGTCTTTGAAGGGGAAGGTTCAATCACCGATCAGCCCTGACAATCCTGACCCAGGCGCAACAAGGCTACCAGCTCCCGTCTCGCGCAGGTCCTCGTCACCCATCCCTTCCCGGCCTGTGGAGAAAAGTAGGGCAGCGCCGGCACCACCCCGACCGAGTCCGATTCTACCGCCGATAAAACCGGAGCGTAAATTGTCAGAGGATGAGGCGCGGTACAACCACCACAACGCTGTGTGGGTTTTTTCGGTACCGATACCCGGTGGGAGGGTGATACGGGTGGTCTTTCCCAAGTCGGTCGTTGTGCGGACCGCGAAGTCCGTGATATTGGCTGCTAAGGTAAACCCTGCTTGGTTGAATGTCTTCCAGGGACTCACATATCCGTGTTCTAGGTGCTCTCTATCCCCCCGGCTTGCCCTTCTGATGGCAGGTTATACGTTTTCACGACTTCCTCTCTCGTGCTTCTCGCTATCTCTGATACCTGGTTCGAAAACTGGAACGTCACGTTCGGGCTAGGCGTACTTCATCTCGCAACCCTCCGATTCGGGTACCGCCCTTGCTCTAATGTGTGAACTCATTTGATCCACGAGACGGATTACAAACATTCTAAATATTCTAATTCTATGGACAAGAAAACGAGCTATAGTACATCAATAAATGACCAACCATCACGTACATATCGTCTACTGCTACAACATCACTGTCTTATGCATACAAAAACATCATCCGAGAGCGTAACCACAGTTGTACTGTGTCATGAATGAACGTGTTCGACTCTATGTGCCCTGATAAAAGGTAAGAGTTTCCGGGCGTGATACAAAAAACTTTTAGCGGAAGATGGCAGATGGTGAGGGGAGGCAGTGGAGCCCAGGGGTTTGTATGTGGTACCCTCTTTACGCTGAATGCGTCCCCGCTCAACGTAAGCGACCCAGACAGCCCTCGCTGTGGGTGATGAACTGGCGAGCTCCCCCTTGGTGAGGTAGAACGTCGGGATGTCGACGACCCTTTTTCGTAGCTCCTGGAGGGTAATGCGCTCCTCGGGTTTCTCGATGAACACTTCGTTCAGTAAGACACGGAGATCCTTGGAAATCGGGAAGCGTCCCTTCCAGAATGCGTTGGGATTGGCGCGGTAGCGGTCGTAGTCGGGGTGCTGGACAGATTGCCAAGCACAGTGACCAGTAACAAGGGCGAGGAGAATCATGCCGAGTGACCACACGTCAGAGGCCTTGGCGGGGAAGGTGGTGGGATCGCCAGCCCTATGCGTGGAACATTCTTGATCGAGATGGCTTAGACTATCGTAGGTCAGAGGGGGTCGAGATCTGCTTACCCCAACTCATATACATGGGACTACCACACCGAAAGTGGACCATATCCTCTGTAGTGGCTAGCCCGAAGTCGGCGAGAAACACGTGACGACCGTCCTCGCTGCAGAGGATATTCTCTGGTTTGATATCGCGATGGGAAACGCCATGTTGGTGGCAATACTCGACAGCAGAGAGCACTTGCAAGAACGTATCGCGGATCTTGTCCTCCTGGGCGCCATAACGGTGGGAAGCGATGGCCGTGAAGAGATCGCCGCCGCGGTAGAAGTCGAAGACGAGAAGATCTCCGGTGAAGCCGCCGTGGATGCTGTGATGGCCAAGACGAACGTTGGGGTATAAGGCGACTGCACGGGCGATATTTTCATGACCTTGGACGTCCTGCTGCATGTGGAACTCTTCGGCTGAGCGGTCGGCAGACTGATTACTCCTAGGGATCACTTTGACCGCGACCTGCCGACGAGACTTGGCGTATTCAGCTATATAGACTGTTCCTGACGATCCGGAAATAAGACGCCGCTGGAATTTTAGCGTTCCATCGGAGGTGTCGACAGTTCTGCCGGTGAGATTGGTGGCGGAACTGCTCGCGAAGAGGGTCATACTGGAGGCGGGAGAGCGAGGGGGTGAGTAAGGGGTTGACGGTGAGGATGGGGGGAAACCAGTGGTTTATATATTATTTCACCCGCCCCAAGGTCTTTAAATATCCACTGGACGAAAGCAAGAGGGAAAGTGATTATCCATCCTGGATCACGATTCAAGTCATCGGCAGACGGGCGGCAAGCGGTCGGCCGTGGGAACAGACGGGCTATTTTTAAGAGCGGCGTTCTACTTATACGTGCCTGGCCTCGGCCCGGCCTAACCGCTCCGGCTGTCAGCGTCATCGGGCGTCAATCATCGCAAGACCTCCCGCTGCCGGCACTTGACCCGGTCATCGGCTTTCGGAGGTCATCTGCCGAACCGCCGAAAGATATCCTCAAGCAGCAGGTCATCGGTCATCAGAGGAGGAACACCGTCTGTAAAGGCATTCCTGCCGGGCTCCTGAACTGCCCTTGGTAAGATACTCGAATAATTCGAAGGCACTTCGTCAGCTTACTGGCCGGCCATCGGCGAGACTGCCGGCCCACCGGCGCTTGTCATCCCTCGAGCTACCGACAACACCGGCAGGCCATCAGTCATCTCGGCAATTGTCGTTGTCAGGGTGGTCGTGCACCTAAACCTGGAAGGTGTGCTCAATAAATGGCCGAGTTCCAGGTAAAATGCTTCAACGTGATTTCAGCCTCGTATCTAACGATTTGCAGGATGTGGAGTCTCTACAGACAGCAATCGAGATGATAGTGCAAGATAAAGACACCCAGCAGTCGCTTGCGCAGCTATACCCAATCCTGGATGCGTCGCCCCTTACACCATCGTTGGTTCGTCTGATGATGATTACCTCTGGCATCGTGACCAATGCGTGGCACGCAGGATCCTCTGGCGATTATGCCACTCCTGATACCATACCGCTGCACCCATGCCGTCCCAGTTATCAGGGTGGTATCCGAAAAGGCGAATGCCAAAGAAACGCTGATTGTTCTACAAGAGATCTTGGAGCGTTTAACTCATGTTGAAGAGGAGGAGGAGGAGGAGCAAATGGAAGAATTCAAGAATCTCTCTCCAACTCTACAGTTGGAACGAGTCGTTTTTGCATATGCCTATAGTAAGGTTGATCGTAATCTGCTACGACCGATATCTCACCTCGCGAGGTAACCAGTTCTGCCACGGGTACTACCCAAGGCAAAGACCACGGGGGAGCGTCTTCAAGGAGTGCTTAGCGATCTCGGAAAATACATCCTCGCCCTTGTGCCGCGTTCGCGACCGCACGAAGGTCAAGCTGTCCTGCACACTGTAACCACTTTTATCAACAACATCCTGGATTACTTTGCGGATCACCTTTCCGATATTACGCAGTTGACGCCCTGCATTGTGAGCCGAACCCGCCTCGGGAAAACGTTCCGATTCTGACCACTAAAAAGGACGCACTTTTTTCGTTGCTTGACACCACCCTTGCAGGGGGCGTAGATTGTTTACGCACGTCTCTGGCTCAAAGGACATTCGAGGCTCTATATCCGGCATTGGTGGTGAACTCTGCTGTAGAGCCAGAGTGGAAGACCGGAGAGAAACTTATCCTGGGAGCATTGGTACTTTTCTCTCCCTTGCCATTGTTGAAACCCAATGGACCTGACATCTAGGCTGCCGCGAATCGACTGGGTTATGATACTGCTTCGCTTTCAAGCGCCCCTACCCTTGGAAAACTTATCCTTCTGGCACATATCGACCTCCAGGATGTCGATCACTTTGCGCTGCTAGAGACGTACCTGCCCATTATCTTGGCTTGCTTGAGGGCAAATAACGGGATAGATGAGGCTTCAGCATTTATGCTCATCCATATCTCAGCCATGACGCGAATAAAACCTCATCCCCCTGCCCTCCCCTTTGACTTCATAATCAAGACCTCTCTCGTCCTACCGTTGTTGATGGGTGTCCACCCAGATCCTCCCACTCGACATATGCTATTCCGCCTGACAGCCCTCACACTATCACTGACGGATCCCCCATTAAGAGCACAGATACTGATGGACATGCTAACAGATCCCACGCACTCGCCGCAGACTCGAATCGCCGCAGTCAGCCTTGTGAAGGAGAATGTTCTGCACGCTTTGAATGGGACCAACGTTCTACCTGTCTTATCGCCACTGAGAGACATGTTTGGAACCTCGCGGTTCCTAGAAATCTTCGGCCCCGTCCTCTTCCGGCCCGATCCTCATGACCTGTTCGACAACCTCGACTTCGATCCGGACGGTTTCATCCACTCCCCGGAACCGAATCGGCTGATCGAGTGTCTGGCTTTATACTACGTGTTAATCCAGCGCGATACGGAGAACAGAGTTAGTCCCTAATTACACTAAGGAGGAATGCGATGCACTGACTCATGCTAGACCGGAATACGTGACAGGGTGATGGTTGTGGACATGGAGCATAAATTCCTCCTACCGCTACGCAATTTCCTCGAACGATATAGTGACCCAAGTGAGTAGTCGACAAGCAATCTGGGAACCTTCTATGATAACTCCGATGTTAGGCAAGTCCGAAGCTATCATGGTATTTGCTGGGTTACAAACAAGCCTCGAGAGGGTCGACAGTGCGATGAGGGGACTGTTGAGGGGTTGGGGCTATCAATCCTTTTAATATGCAATGAGCTGCGAGATTAGTTATCGGTAACTAGGATTCGGAATACATCTCCACGCGTGCGTTACACTGGTGTAGTTTGTGGGAGTGTGGGGCGGAGGCGCCCTCCGCACAGCAGGACATGATCGAGAAGACCAGCGGCCGCGAGTCGGCTGGAACATTGGCGGCAACCATACCTCGAGGATCCAGCCCTCAGCTTCCAACGGAACGTCTTTCTTCGGAAAACAAACTCGCCTCCAATACAGTCAGCTGCGATGATGCCGGAACTTCCCCATAGACGTCTTTTGGAAACACCTGTGGGCTATCTGGATTCCACATAACAGGGATACCAGTATTAGTGTGCCGCCCAGCAGCAGTGACAATTCTTCGGTCGCTATGATGTTATCATTCTTGGTTTTCTTATTTAAGCCATGCGTCGGCGCAAGACATTTCAGTTCCGCATGCAACGCTCCTGCGAACGCACACACTCACACCCTGATGCTCGTCTTGAAACCGACAAACTACATCTCCGAACGGTCCAGCGTGGGTCACGATTTGGATAGATTCACCACCTTAGGCACTATGCTGTCGTGCTCGGTATACGGTTAGTTCCGCCCAGTCTCTGATTAAACACCCCCGTTGACTCCTGCAGATGTTCAGGCGCGCACGTCGCAGTTTATCTCGTCGCGATCAAGTACATGATGCTCACGTCATCGCTCCTGACTCCCCAAAATCGACTATGGCTGGCGCTCTCGACCCTCCTCTTCATGTGCGCAACCGCGAGCCTAGCGCTCCAAGTCTGCTGGAGCTGGGACGTGGAACGAATGCTCGATGGATCTGGTTCCGCTTTCAATATTGCACGTGCCATGTTGTTGGTCTGCCGTTCAGTTCATGTGCGTTCAATCGAGAATAATCGTCTTGCCTGCAGATTCATGGCGATTAACTGGGTTTCCGATTCCATCCTCGTGAGTTTCCCTCGTGTTAACGTCCACTTCCAAATCTAACATGTCCTAGCTATTTAGGTTCTTCGCGGTTACCGGTCGCAAGCTCACCACAATGGTCCTGCCATTGGCAATGATCACGTCCTCCGTCGGTGCGTATCACCATCCCGTTTTTTTCTCCTGCCTTGTCTTACACATCTCTACGATAGTCGTATCCTCCATCTATAACCAGGAAATCGCGGCAGCGTACACGAATTCCTGGTCTAGTATCTCTAACACCCCGATAATCGCCTACCTTTCCCTGTCGTGTGGGCTCAACGCCTACCTGACGACTCATATCGTGTTATACATGGTTCGGGTTACTCCAAAAGTCAGCAGGAGCCGAGTGCTGTGTAACCGTATCGCCTCCATGTTTGTCCAAAGTACCTTATTTTATCTGGTCCCCACTCTCGTCTTCATCGCTCTCTGTGCACAGCGGAATCTTGGCCAGAACCTGCTATTCCCTATTATTTGTCAAATTCAGGCGAGTTCCGTATTCGGGCGTTCTAGTGGTACAGGGACCCGGGCTGATATCCTGTTGGATCATGTACAGCCCCTGTCACCGTTACTCGTCATCATGCGGGTAGCCCAGAGCCGGCTTCTGAACGGAGAAGGCGGGGTGGTCACGACGGATGACATCTTATCCGGATCTGCCCCTCGGAGGCCCCGTCTGTCACTGAAATTGGACTTCAGACACCGCAATACTTCAGATCTAGAAGGAGGAGCAACATGGCTCGAGACCCCAATGGCGCCAACCACGTCCAGGATGCTAGAACCTATGCCCTTTGTAAAAGTCAAGTCAGGTCCCCCATCCGCCATAGAGATGCTCGATTCGGAAAAGATGGACGGGCTCTGGAAGTCTCAAGATTTGAGGAGGGCGGACTCGCGGCTGACTTTATCATCCCCTTCGACTCCAAGCTACCTGCCAAGTTACAGGAGCAGCCGAGACGACCTGAGGACTGACGGGTTTCGTCTAGATGATCCTCCAGGCATTGTAGACGCGAACAGTCACAATTATCCCCCCTAGCGATCCACTATACCCATTTTATAATCTATCCAACCTACGTATGTAGCCGCGGGATCACCTGGGCCTCCTACCTGCGGGTGCCCTGGTGGATACCAGGGGCATTCATATTCTCTGTTCATGTCAACGTCCGTTACGGTTTTCTCCTCTGCTCAGTTTCATAGCTATTTCGTGTAATTACTGTCATCGTTTTCCGTGTTTTGCATTGTTTCCGCTCATCATCACCATACGTTGTTACACTAAAAACCGATGTATCTCTAGCGACGGGTCTATCCCTATACAACGTTCTAAAAGGAACGAAGAACCTCTACCAACTTTCATGATTATTCCAACTGGTGGGGGTGTGATATATGGTAGTTGCAGAGAGAGCGGAATGGATATGATGGACGAAGGAAAGGGAAATAGGTGTCCGTGAGATACCGATGTGCGTTTTCACAACAATAGCAGCCAAAAATTGAGTTCATGTAGTTTTAGCACACCTAGAGAGAGAAAAGTGTCCGATGAATGAAGAAGGGTGCATGACATGAAATTATCCGGCAGGAAAGTCAACCAGCAGAAACGTACGGAGAAGGATGCAAGAACAACAATATTGGCCTTTGGAAAATGCGGGGCGCTTAATCTCGATTCCGAACCATCGCAGAACGAAGGCAGATGAAACCGGAGAGAAACATGCAAAGTAGGGTCGCCATTACCGTGACGAAGGTTCCACTTAGCGGGGCCGAATGAGGACCGCCGCCGCAAGCAGCACAATTCCAGCCTAAAAATGTGAATTAGACAACCTCACAACGAAGGTGGGAGAAAAAAGCAACCCACCGCTCGCAAGAGGCGTATAAGGTTGAGGGGTATACAAGGCAAATGTCAATGCAGTGTTTGGATTGAACACTCCTCCCTGTCTGACTGCGCCAGGCCCTCGCTCGTCCCAGATCGCAAGTGTATACTGTGCTTGAGGGAGTTCAAGTTCTGGGTGTGCTTGGTTGTATTCATATGTGTCCCACACTACTGACGACGAGTCGCCGGGTATAATGCCATCCGTCGGACCAACCGGATATGTGTAGCCATTGTCGCAGATGGCTGATACCGTCAAGTGTTGAGGAGTGACATAGAGGTATGTGAAGTTCCAGCCGAAGGTAATTGGCTCGTCTGGTGTAATCTTGAAGTATGATGTCGCTGTCTGTGGTGGTTGGGTGACCGTCAAACCACCAGCCGCCGCAGTTTGGGGAATGCTGTGAAAAATGCAACCAGTGAGTTCGGCACAGCCTTCACTCCACGTAGGCTAACCTTATAACAGACGATGACTGGCTCGACTGGACTGGGGTCGGGGTTGGGGTAGGGGAAGCCATGGCAAACTTGAGGTGCGGAGGGAGGGTGGTAGAGAGAGTGTGTCACGTTGTGACGGTGGTCGCCCTCGAGATCACGATTCAAACATTCACTGCCGAAGCCCCTAACTCTCCGGAGGAAGCCCAGTCTATCCAAAGGAAAAACTGGAAGACTACAAAAATTACAACGGTCGGTGGTGATTACGGTTCTTCCATCCAGGCTCCGACATTGCCTCCAGTATAAATCTCTTCCTCAGGTGGCCCGCTCCATTCATCCTTGTTCTTTGTCGCCTGGATTAGACAATCAAAACCTACTCGGAAGGTTGGAACGCAGATGTCAATTCGTACCTTAGTCAAGAATTCCTTGCTCTTTCCAATCTCTCTGTTCAGCGCCGCGAAGAATGCCGTTTGGTTTTGCGCTTCTGCCAACACCTGATCGATCTCTATCTTTGAGAATTGCGCCGGTGGGTCCGAGAACGTCACCGTATCGTCCGCTGATATGGTGGCGCAGATCTCGTCTTGTTCGATCTTTGAGAACTGTCAGTCCAAGATGCTCGAGGATCTTTGGTACTCGGATCCTACCATCTTCAAAACAAGCGCCCGGACCTCCTCGACCTCAGAGATTCGTACATTCTTGCCAATCTCAGTCAAACCGAGGGTCAGATATGTCGAGGTAAGCTTTTTTATCAACCTCCGCGGTGCGCGTTCCAGTGCTTGGTTAATGAGGCCAGTGTTGCCGTCCTACAAGATCGTGAGCAAGAGCCAGAGACCGATCACCGAGGGCTAACAGTTGCAAAGATGGCTGCATCACTCTCAGCAATTTTTTTCAGTACCGCAATCTGCTGTGGGTATGCCTTCGCAAATGACCCATATGGTGATGTCTTCAATAACCGGGTTAGAGAATTGTTGGTGTATTTAGGAACAGCTGTCGTCTATGATTGGACCTGTTAGCGCTGAACGGCGCGGCACCAAGATTAACTCACGGTCCCTCGAGATATCAGCTGAACTAGGGTCAGTTTTTTGTATGCCTCGAGCTGGATGGCAGCGGGAACCTGCGCGGGGCTGCTAACGCAGATCTCGAAAAATTCTTCGGCTTCCTCCCACTTCTTCAGCGCAGCGAATACCATCCCGCCAGCGTAGTGATATACCAGGTTATCATTATAGTGAAGGTCGCCCAGTGTGCTATCGATCTCCGTGATGGGGTTCTGAAGCACAGAGAGGGCCACGCTAAAGTGATTGGTGGCGACGCATGTCTGATAGCGTTTAAGCCATTTGGGCGTAAATGGGAGCGAAGTGAAAACGCCTACCGCAACGAAGATGGGATGGATAGGGGTTAGATATGAGGGGTTGGGTGGAAAACGAGATACGAGATGGAGGAGACACGTTAATGGTTGCTTGGGCTGGAGGAATACTTGTTGAGCACTAGGTTATACATTTGATCTTGGAATGCCGCACAGAGTCTATACTCTCCGCGATATCTTGCAGGCTGAGGGCCAAATACACGACTGAATCCGGTCATATCAATAGGAGGTAGCAGAGGGGAAATCTGTTGATACTACCGTGTTCGCTCACGATTATCGCTTGGGACACGTCGAAGTTTTGACAGAAAGTTTCAAGATATCCTAGTGGTGGGAGGTTGTTCTTTGTTCGAAACCTCGCTGATCTGTGGCGCGGGACCCGTCAGTATCTTCAACATCGCAGAGGGGTGTGTCATCGGACGCACAAGATGTAAAGCACCCCGATTGTATGCTGTGTAATGTCGAGCACGGCGAGAGGATCCTGGCCGTTGGTCAACGGACCGGAAAGGATAGTGTCCCTAACGTCGTTCGGCGCGAAGGTGCGCAGCGAGTGACTTAGCTGTGAGTAATTGTTGGCGTTGGTGATTTCTACGACGACGACATCCAAGGACGGAGGAGCCATGACTCGTTGTCGTTTTCTCGTTTTCTTTGGCGGTGTAAGTGGCGGCGCGCTGGACAGGATGAGTTGTTGGGCGTCGGGAGATTGGATCGCGGATCAAAAAGTTCGGACGTCAGTCTGACTCTGATCAGGGTTTATCAACAGGCATGTCCTGTCACCTGTGCTTACAGATCCACTCTTGCCCACGACGACAAAGACCACGACTGCACCGGCCACTACCAGCTCAGTGACTTCCCTCTATTGCATGGAAGAGCCCGGCATCCTCCCTACTCCCCGCACGGACGAATCCTCTCCAAATCACCATAGGGACGAACGAAAATCTTCGGGACAGCCTAGACACCCTCGTAACCCAAGAAATAACTCGAACCGTTCGAGGAATAACCCACACCCTGCAGATGTGCCAAAGTTAGACACCGCCGGAGGTCGAGCAACTCCCTCCACCCCCCGATCTACTTCTCCAGACAGCAAAGCCAACGATACTTCGACCCCGCAGCCACGCCGTAAATCCAAGCCAAAGCCAAGGCCGACCGACATTTCGGGCATTCAGGAGTCTGGGCGTAGCTCCCCCAACAAGAAACTCCCGCCAAACAGGTCGGGTTCCAAACAGCGCCGAAATCAGGAAAAGCCTGATGGCGTTACCACCGATGCTAGCGAATCGAAACCGCTTCGACGAGGGAAGAAAACTGCGCCCAGCCATAAAGAGCCAGGTGTTGACTCTGAGCCCGTCCAGGACTCTGCTGATGCCGAGCCTCCGTCCCTAAAACAGGAACCTCCCCGGCAGAAGAGACGGGGGAAGTTTGACGGAAGGCTGACTACCGGAGATGCTGAGCCTCACCAGGAGGAGCGCCGTATCAACCCTGACCGTGAAAGGTACTGGGTCGACTACAGATCAGACGATCTTGTTACCAGGCTCATCCGAGACCTCCGTACTTCCCCCTACCTCGATTGCGCTATCTGCTTCAACCCCATCCGCCCACAGCAGCCCACCTGGTCATGTTCACCCAACGCTCCGATTACGTCTACAGAAGGCTCTCAACAAGCGCAGTATTGTTGGGCGACTTTGCATCTCAAGTGCGTTCGTTCCTGGGCTTCAAAGAGTATTGCAGACGTTCGGCGAGCGCACGAGGCCCGTGGCGAGGATAAACCAGGCGAATGGTCGTGTATCGGATGTCGTGCAAAGCGAACGGTTGAACCATCCCCGTACAGGTCCGTGTTCCGCCGGATCCCTCCCAACCAGTACTGATCAGCGTTGTTCATCAGGTGTTTCTGTGGAGCGGACGTCGATCCCAAACCACCCAGGCTAGCGACACCTCACTCTTGCGCCAATATCTGTACGAGACAAAGGACATGTGGTCACTCCTGCCCCATACTCTGTCATCCCGGACCTTGTCCTCCCTGTCAGGTTACAAGACAGGTGCCGTGTCACTGTGGCAGTAAAGTGCTTTCGTACAGGTGCTCTGACATTTCCCCCCTGGACCCCGCTGCCGCCGAGAGGGTTTCTTGCGGAAATATCTGTGATAAGAAACTCTCTTGCGGGAATCATTCGTGTGCGAACGTTTGTCACCCTGGGCCTTGCACACCTTGTACCGAGAGGGAGATTGTGAAGTGCTACTGTGGAAAGGTAAAGACAGACATTGCCTGCGGCGCTGGAGAACCGCAGTCCTGCAGTGTGGACGGCGAAGAACCGTGGATTGGCCGCTTCAGATGTGAAGATGCCTGTGAAAGGTGGGTCTCGATCACTCATCCGCGTTATTACTCATAGCTGACAGTTACCTAGGTTTTTCGACTGTGGGATCCACAAATGCTCAAAACCTTGTCATGCACCTCCTTTCAAACCCACCCCCTGTCCACGATCTCCATCCCTCGCTACCCACTGTCCTTGTGGGAAACACGTCATATCCTCATCGGAAGCTCCGTTCTTCCCTCCGAACAGCAATCTCGTCCGAGTAACATGCAAAGATCCGATGCCAACCTGTAAATCACTCTGCTTAAAGCAACTTGACGATTGCTCGCATACCTGCTCCTCGCCGTGTCATATTGGACCTTGTCCTCCTTGTCGGATCAACATAGTCCGTCCATGCCGATGCGGTGCCACCACGCAAGACGTAGAATGCCACAGTGACCGGGGTGGGACATACTCAGAAATCCTCTGCGATCGGCCGTGCCCCGCGTTGCGTAGCTGCGGCAAACACCAGTGCAACAGGATCTGCTGTCCGGTCGCCTCTTTGGCGGGGATCAAAGGGAAAGGAAAGAAAAAGGTCGAGGAAGATGCGGTAGACGAACACGGCTGGCACATCTGTGATCTCATATGCAAGAAACTGCTCTCATGCGGGAATCATACTTGCGAAGAGCGAGATCACAAGGGCCCTTGTCCACCGTGCATGAGAAGCTCGTTCGAAGAAGTGAGGCTTCCTTCTCCCCCTTGGTCTGACCATCGTACTGACTGTGATCTTTAGAGATCTTGTCATTGTACCCGGACGGTTCTGGAGCCTCCAATACCGTGCGGTGCAAAGATCTTTTGCAACTACCCCTGTGACCGTCCCCCACCACCGTGTGGGCACAGAAAGCATCCGCACGTCTGTCACGAGGACCCGTCCCCTTGCCCTCCCTGCTCCTTTTTGACGAAAAAGCTATGTGCGTGCGGGAAGAAACTGGTGGAGAACGTTACTTGTTCCCGGGAGAAGGTGTTTTGCGGCACGCCATGCGGAAAGTTAGTGTCTCCGTTTGTAGTCAACTGGTACCGTTGTCTGAGAAACTTCCCAGACCTCTCAAGTGCGGTTTCCATCGGTGTGATAGGATGTGCCATTCTGACGACTGTGGACCGTGCAAGAATCCATGCGGAAAGCCACGGAAGTTGTGGTGAGTCTATCCCTACATCGCTATTTAATAATCTCATCGTTCTATCGCTACAGCCACCCTGATATTCACCCTTGTGCGGACCTATGCCACGCCCCAGGCTCCTGCTTGGAGACAGAGCCCTGCACTGCAACGGTGATCATTACCTGTTCATGTGGGCGGATCCGTCAGTCCGTCCAATGTGGTCGCAAACTCTCGAATCCTACCGGTGGTGAAGGAAGAAAGACCCTTACGTGTACCAACGAGTGCGCGATCGCGAAGAGGAACGCGCGGTTAGCGGAGGCATTGGGTATCTCGTCTGACAGGACTGAGAGGAACAAAGCGACCTATCGTGATGAGCTCACTGTGTTCGCTAGAGCGAATCCCAAATTTATTCCGGTTGTTGAGAAGAGCTTTGCTGAGTATGCTATCCAGCCCCTACCTTTCTTCCGATGAACCCCCGCTGATCTTCTTTACGCTTAGTTTCGTTCGGTCAGATAAAAAGACTCTGGCTTTGCCGAAGATGCCTCCAGATAGGAGAAAGTTTGTTCAAGAGGTAGATCCATTCCAATATTTTTCCTTGATAGACTTACAAACCGTTTCCAGTTGGCTACAGTCTACAGGATGGATACTCAGCTAGTCGATCCAGAACCACACAGAAGCGTCCAACTGATTCGTAGGATCGACAGTAGGATCCCAGACCCACTCCTGTCCGCTGTGACAGCACCAGCTCTGGGTAAACTGACGGACCTCCGCACACGTAACGTGCCTGCACCTGCTCCCGGCCCTTCCAAGCCTGTGGCAACTTCGGGTGGGACCCCGTGGGGCAGAGGGTGGTCATCCGTTGTCACGAAGCAACCCCAGCCTGTTGCCTCGACAAACCCGAATCCGACTACCGCCACACCGCCGGTGCGACCCGTTACTCCTATACGGAGGGAGCAAACCTCCTCTCCGAGGAAACCCGAGGTTCCGGTTGAACCTGTCCCGCAGGTTGATTTACATGTACCGGATGATTGGGAAGAAGACGTGTGATTGTACTGCAGCGTTCACGACTAGGCCGTTGGATCCGGAGGACCTGTGATACGCGAGCTAGTAGGTACTTACAAGGATGAATTAGAATCATTATAGCACGTTCAATGACTAGAACTGATAAACCTCCGCGCCAGCTTACGTCATAAGTTCAACGCGGCTTGTGGGTCCCACGCGACAGCTCGCCACCTCTTTCACATCGCAACCTCCATGAACGCGTGCGGCCAGGCGTCCACCGCGTTGGATTCCCCTCCTCGATATGTACCGGGATACCTCGTCTTGTCCTCTCCGAAGTTTACCCAACCGACCGAATTGAAATGGCCACAGAATGGGGGTCTGAAACCCATTCGACTGCTCCCGCCCACCTCCGAGAACGGCCTATTACGCACGACTGGGATTACGTCGACGCCCAAGTCCGTGAACCTCACCGTACCCTCGCATTCTTCACGCAACATCACGAACGGCGGTAACTACGACAGCCCTGCCCTCCCCCTCGTCGAACACGCCAACCGCGCCGAGATCCACCGGCGCCAAAAGCGCGTCGAATCGGAAACGTCCGAGGCCTTGAGAGGTGACATCGAGTGGGTCCGATCGGGTGGCGTCCTCCGAGACAGCAACGGCCGACGAGATTTCGCGCGGACCAAGCGGATCCGTGACCAACTCGACGAGCAGGAGCGGGAGAGGAAGGCTATGGCGGCGTGGGCGGAGTACGAAGATCGGTGGCGCGCGAGTCTTGTGATCTGCTGCGGACGCCGTAGGGATCCCTCGATGGACATGGACTCCGAGGGTCG
>Ga0307515_10003639_pt1 | contig 32392 bp, 33 predicted proteins | sample 17_EM_MG_FD_194513 | JGI IMG/M metagenome (GOLD analysis project Ga0307515, IMG submission 194513) | Populus trichocarpa ectomycorrhiza microbial communities from riparian zone in the Pacific Northwest, United States - 17_EM | ecosystem: Host-associated > Plants > Roots > Unclassified | place... | reverse complement strand
GTGCAATGTATAATTATGTGCACCGCTGATTGTTTTTCAAATCCCGGCTAAGGCAACATAATTGCATCATCTTGCGAATCCGCTTGATAAGTCTGCTCCTATCAAATCATTACATACGGCTCAGATGTAACCCCGCTAAAGGCCATCTGACTGATGACATGTCTCTTTACGCAAGAAGGTGTTTTGCATTGTGACTAATGGTATCCACTTCCGAATGGTAGTCACGTGTAATTGCTGAGATAACATGTATCATTACCGCTGTCAGGGGAGAACCCCTAACAATTTGTCAGTTAACTTGATCATCACGTTCCGGTGCACATCCCATTTCACTCAAGGTCTACCTGCCGCCAGTCCTGATATACCATGTGTTGATGGGTAGCTATATAGATACATAGATAGATAGATACATAAATGAGAATACAAACTGAATACATGAGTTTTAAGAATTGTTCCATGATAAGTAGTAGCTATGATTTCCAGGTGCACCAGCAGCGTTCTGATAGAAGATGGTGTTTTTCCCTGGCTGCTCTACTGTGATTCGAGGTGCTTCTAGGCGTGTCATTGGTGCTCCCAGAATTGTCGCTGATGCTTCTAGGTGCGTCTAGGTGTATCTGAAGGCCACTACATCGGTCCAATCACCTCTAGGATTTGATCACTCTGGGATTCCGGGCTGACAACTCCCAAATACTCCCAGAGGCTCAGAGAGACAAAAACACATTTTCCTGATGCAGGATACAGTTATATGTTATATCAAAGCAATCATGTTATTAATCTTGATATATGTGACTCTATTGTGTATTATCTTGCTTAGCAAAGTATATACCCAAAGCTCAACTCTTCCACCATTCTTGCTGTATCTCACATCACTCCAGCAAAGTGATCTCAAACTAGCAACTCTTATACTGTCAAAGATTACTGTTCAAATTGGAAAGCCTATTCAGATGAAGTAATCAAACACTGGAGTTGTATTTATCAACTAATAGCAATATCTACATACTGAGAATAAATTGGTTTGACAAAGTGTATCAGCAGTATACAACTGTCCTAGGATAATATATATCTTTCTCATGAGATCTGTACAGCTACAATACCTGGCATTCATCGCCAACCTACTGTGACAATTATGGCTTTGATATGGTCTGACAATCCCAGTCTGAATAATGTGGCTCTAACATAGTCTCTGATAATCCCAGCTACAAAAGTACACTCTGATATAGTCTTTGACAATTCTAGCTCTAATAACTGTGGATCTAACAAGTGTGGCTCTGATACGGTCTCTGATGATTCTGGAGATTACAGCACATTTTGACATATTCTCTGACTATTTTGACTCTGATAAATAAGGCTCAGCTATTTTAACTCTGACATGGTTTCTGATAATCCCAGCTGTGAAAGTATGCTCAGACATAGTTTCTCACAATTCCAGATCTGATAAATATGGCTCTGACAAGGGTGGCTCTGATATGGTCTCTGAAAATTCCAGCACTGATAAATATGGCTCTGACAAGTGTGCTCGGACATGATTTGAGTATCCTGGCTGGGATAACTGTAATTGATAAGTGTAACTTTGATATGGACTCTGACTTTGATTTGGCACTGACAAGCTGCAAAAGGCAACACTAACAAGTGCCAGCTCCAGATACGAGGCATTCTTGTTGAGATCAACATGTCTGAGCCATCTAGTATTTCTTGATATATGATTGCAAAGATGCGTACCAGTTGAGTAGATATTGGTTACGTTTACTGTTTGGAACAAGTTGTGCATGTGTAAGAAGAAAAGAAACATCAACAATGTGTCATACTCTTTGCAGCACATCTTGACACATTAATATACTATGAATTCTGATTGGCATGGCAGATATTACATATTCCACATACTCCACTAGCCATATGTTGTAATGTATATCCACCATACTACACAACCATTTGCTTTGGCTTCCCCTGTATTGATTAAATTGCTAAAACATAAAAGCTTTTAACAGTTTGGCAAGTCAATATCCTTGTTGACATACCCAACAACTGCTTGGTAGTACTTGATCTCCTTGAACAAACATATTGTAAAATGAATTGCTTTATCTGCACCACTTCTCGATACAGTTTGGCTTTTGAATTTCAAATTCATCCAGATGATTGTACTGCTGGAGAGTGACTGTGACACCAACTGCTCGGTGTACTATTTGATGGTGAATCTATGATACATCAGATTAGGATGTCTGTAGGTGTAGACTGGTGCATGTATCTGGTTGAAATGTTGAGAAATGAAATTGCAGAGTATCAATATGCTCTGACATCATGATACCATCAAGAAATGTCAAATTTTTAATTGTACTTCCTTTGCACATTGCTCAATTACGGTGAGCTATCCCACTAGATGATTCTATCTTGGTTGTCAGAGAATCACCCACAAGAACCTTTTTGCAAATATCTGCCTTCACTAAGAGAAGATCAGATTTAATCATAAGTCAAAGAATGCAGACTGTGGCCATAATATGAAATAGGCACATTTCCCATTATGACATCAGCAGAATATGGTTGACCATGTTGGATGACTGGTCCCCATCCAGGATGAGGTGTTTATGTATGGGATCAGATATTTCGGTGACACTATTATCAGTAGACACTATTGCCGTAATATATTCAATATAGTACAGAAGGGAATGACTGTTGTGTATAATGCTTATACTGTAGCTTGTGCAGTATGGTGGATAGAAGTGATTGTTGCTTCTGATGCCACTAAGTGCATCCTGTGGGTATTTAAGCCCAGTTTCAGTATGAGAGTGATAGCTGGCAATCACTATAAAGTTGGTGACAGAGTTGATGAACTTTGAGTGGTTAAGATGTCCTTTCAGAAGCGGGGAACGGGCTGGAAGCCAGACTATCACCGTGTTATTATACTTGGCATTAGTCTATTGATCATGCAGGTGAGTTTGACTGCAAACAGGCATCTGTCGAAGAAGTGTGGATCTATAGAGAATCGTTCATCTAACAAGTCCAAACTGAACAGCTATTCTGCACCTTGCTGGTTCCTCTAGAGTACACAATACCATTGTAATAGATATATGATATGCAAACCAATAGGTGTGGATTTTTGGTCTGATTGGACAGGTAGTAAAAGACCAATTAGTACTAATCAGTTCATCTTCATCGATCGTCTCTTCACCTCAGAGGGGTTGCCAATAGTGAGATACACTTGCCCAGCCATTTTGTAACTGCTTGGCATAGACACCATAGTTTTGTAACTGTTGAGTATAATGGGGACGACTGTTGATTCATCTAGCAAAGATTCCCAGAATGTGTTAGAGATGAGTAATGATGTTTGAATATTTGGAGAAATCCTGTCCACACTGGCACTGATACTCTTGACATGCTATCCACTCTGACACAATGAAACCCTGCTATGCAATCCCTGCGAATCGAACTGTGACACTGTCTGACAGGGTCTCTGACATGCTCTCTGACAGGCTATCAAATTTGCTCTTTCTGACAATATGACTCAGCCACAGTTGGATATGTTCCCTCTGATATACTCTCTCTGATACCCTCTGGCTGACACCTTCTCTCTGCCACACTCTCTCTGACATGATATCTCGGATATGCTCTCTCTGACACACTCTGCCACACTCACTCTGATACACTTACTCACCCAAATATAATGGGAAATAGCCAAGAAAGAATATCTGACAATACAAGAAAACTTGCCTGTGTTTCCACCACCAATCTGTGGTCCACATGTTAGCATATATTGATTTGCTGTTGCAATTAATCTGGTTGACCAGTATGTATGAGAGATTATCCTGAAATAGGGGATGTCCTAGAATATCTCATACTGCTGCAATGGGGTTCCAATACTAGAATAGTGTAGGCTTTCCTCCAATATACAGAAGACTCGCCTGTCATGTGAGTACACATCTGTCCATTTCTGCCATGTTTGCAATGAATCGACAGAGCCAGTCACGATTATTGTCATTTGTGTCAGGTACAACAGGTCTATGTTGGAGGATGTTGTTGAGTTTTGTGTTACCTACGTTACCAGAACTACATAGTTGGGATTATTGGGGTGTAGTAAATGGTACAAGGGGGTGCTAGCCTCGATGCATCGGAACATCTCTTGTAGCCGGTTGCTCTCAACAGCATTGTGTAAGTAGTTGTCATCATTCTCCTTCATCATCGACCTAGCAGGCATGGAGGCCTCCAGTATGGTCATTTAGCATCCAGTTTGGCGAGCAGTTTGGTAAACCTCGCAGTTGGTACCTTCAGTAGGTAGGGTTCCTGATAATCCTCATATACAATCCCGGTGATGAGTCCTTCAGCAGTGAATATGCTTTGATCCCATTGGGTGACTGTCTCTTGTGATGCCATTTAGTACACAATATACTACATTCGCAGATCATCTTTAGTCTTGTTCTGTACTTGGTCTGTAGATATATTTGCACTTGGTCGGCATATATTAAGTGAACTTGACTATCTCATTAACTCTCTGGTGCTCTTCCAGTTGCACTAATAATCCTCCAAGTCGGTGCACTTGCAGGCACACATGTCACCTGCCCTGTTCGTGTTGCACTTATCATCTCCAATTGTTGGTTTCGCTCACTGGCTTTCCTCCTGGTATGCTTTCCACCGCTTCTCCTGGTTCGCTTGTTACCACTTGTCTGGGTATCCACATCATCATTTTCAGAGTCCGCTTGTGGTTTCATCTCCAGGTACACTGGTTGACTCTTCTCCAAGTGTTTGTGGATGCTGCTAGTGATCTCTTCCAAGGTATGCTCATTCACTAATCTCCAGCTGCAATTCTCTACAGGTATGTGAGTTCCACAGTGGTTGCTTTCAGGACATCCGGTATGGTCATCCCTCAATAATAAGTCGTAGCTCCGCCACAGATGAATCCATCCTGGCCGCATTGAGTGCCACATGGGTTGGGTAGACTTGATTCTGAAAATGAGTTGCAGTAGCAGCAGTGCGTCTCGGGGTTGTCAAGACTGAGTCGGGATCGCTGAGACTCAGTTGGGATCTCATTTGGGATGGCTATTTGGACATGCAGCCGTTTGGTTAATTAGTTGGGGCGTTTGTCCTCACTTCTCTCGGGGTGCTTTTTGCCATTGCCAGCATTCTCAATTGCTGAATGTGTTTCATAGTGCTTTGTTCCTGCACTTCCGGTACAGTAATCATACCTGGTATGGGTTGTTGTGATAATAGCACTGTCTTCCCACTGTTTGAAGATTGTTGCTCTGCCAATGACTAATCAGGTATGGCTTCATGATGTGCTGTATAGGCGTAGATGTTGTGTGACTCGGGATAACTTAGGCTGAGTCGGGATCGTATTCAGTAATGTAATTCAGAAATGAAGCTGTGAAATCCGGCATCTTCGAATTGCACTCTGAGTTGTGCTCTGAATAGTGCTTGGTATTGTAGTCGGTGGAGCCATGCCACTGGTATGTTGTATACATGCATATCTGCATTCCATCGAAACTTTGTAGTTTTAAATCAAAGTTGTAATCTTGCGCATTGGAGTACTTTGCATAACATCAATATCCTCATACACGGGAAAAGGATTCATTGTCATCTGTTTCCCGCAATCCATCTCCTGTGAAATCTCTGCTGTATTCCACCTGCAGCCCTCCATCCATATGAAGTTGCGATCCATATCAAGCACAATCTGTCTACTGATGGGATCCATCACTTATCATCAATTTCCGGCCGCAATCTGTCTCTAGCCATGATCCCTCCCAGGCCATGGTCCATCTCCCACCACAATTCATCTTCTGCAGCGATCCAGTTTATTCAGGCCATTCGTTTCTACCCTGTGCATAATTGCACTCGTATGGGCAGCATTCCATGACCTCTCCTTTAGCACTCTAAGCTCTCTAATGGCCATTGTTACAGACCTCCATAATATGCATCTTTGATTGACTCTTCATCGCAGTCCCATAGTCCACTGGGTGACATATTATCAATCATAAGAAATCACACATTCATTGATCCGTCCATATGGCATGGGATCTTAATGGCCCCAATCCATCATCCGGCCTCTTGAGCACATGATCTTATTTCACCCCATGGCAGGGATCCTGCTGCACCCCACTCAACCCAACTCTGTTCAACTCAACACCATTCTTTTCACCTCCATTCAACTCAACTCCACTCAACTGACTTTGGATCAACTCAACACCATTCAACTGACTTTCGATCAACTCAACTCTGATGAATTGTATAGCTGCCCATATGCCAAATTTGAGCCAGGTTGCAAGTTGTGTAGATGGTCAATTGCCCGATGCGGCAGGAGTGTCTCCCCCTTGGTTGCGGAAAACCTCAACAAAATCTCTGTATATGGCCAGGATATGTCCTCCATTATCTGTTGGCACCATGTTTGTTGCTATGCCAGCTCCATTTGCAAATGGTAGTGCTCAATTCGTAGTAGATATGAAGCGGTATGAAGAACTAACTGGGAACTCTAATTTAAAACTGTGCGCCTGAATCAGGCCAAGCCGTGCCTTGCAGTACTTACTTCGTGTTTCGGCATGCCGATAGCAGTCATTTGCCATCCATATTGTCGCTACACACTTCTGCCGCAACTACCGCCAGTGCTCCCTGCTCACCCACCCGATGCCTGGTGTCTATCTCACCACTAGAGATGCTGTCTAGAGTTACCCCAGCAGCCTGTACAATCTCCCACTCTTTGAAAGAATGTCCAAAGAACCTGTTCACTGGGCAGTAGATGGTCAATGGCAGTAGGTCCAAGTAATTGAATATATGAAGTACAGCCACCGTTGCAATGCGCCTCCACCCTAGCTGTGATCCAGGTACATTCCTGACGGAAACCTGATGGGCTGCCTAGTCCACTGCTGCCTCTTCCACTCTCACTGAGGTTGCTGAGCCAAAAGTCGAATACATGGCAAGTAGACGCTAGGATTCCTGGACTGGTACCAAGACAACTCTTATCAGTCTCCAGTTCACATGGTGTGTTCTCCATGGTGACTATTTCTCTGGACTACTAAGCTCACTCAGCAAATCACGTACTTGTCACACCCGATAGGGACTGTCTGGCAACCAAATAACAATCTTCCCTCACCCAACTGGAACTGTCTAATAACCAAATAATGTCCTTTCCCTGGTGGGATACAACACATCCATTGAACCTCTTCACACGTTATATACATGCTGAATTTGCGGGTCTGCTGAGCGTGCCCAGACAGTCCATATCCTCCAGCAGGCCCAAGGATCCTCAGAATCCTGGCTTCAAATAAACTCATCTCTATTGTATTTCTAAAAACCCTCTTTATATGCCCTTGTATGGGCACACCTGTATTCACTCATTGGCATATGTTTGATGGACTTGGATAGAGTTGGCACAGATGGCTCTTCTTTGTCACACTGATCCAATTTGGATGTCTGATTAGATGCCAATGTTGATAATCAACAATGGTAATCACAAATTGAATATGGTAGCCACTTTTGAACATTTGTGGTTATTGGACTTCCCCTTCAGAGCTGCCACAGGATCTGCGATCACTGCTCCACTATCATGAACTGTGCCTGTTGATAGACCAATGATACTGGTAAGCATATTGATTATCAGATTGAAAATAATATCATAATAATACTGGTAATCATAGTTGATTCATTGATGGGGAGATCGTAAATTGCCTTCTATGACTTCCATTGCCACTTCAGTAATGTCCTAACATCATCCATAACGAAGATAAGTCCTTTGTGTCATGCAGAATGAAATTGTGATTGGAACTGTCATCAGTGGCATCACTAGATGTGAATCATACATATCGCAAAAATCCAGCCTGATCCTCCATACATTCAAATTGTTTGAGGTATTTACATGTTTATGTCATTCTGTGCTTCCTTAACGTAGAAGACTCCATGCCGTGGTGCACAAAATAGTCATGATTCTGACTGCCGGTGGCCATATGAATCAATGTAAATTGTGTATAATTATTCAACAGCCTCTGGAGAACGGGCAGCTTCAGCATAGCCTGTGATGGGACTCTTATCGCTGTATTGGCTCAGGCATTGTTCCTGTAATTGTCAATTGACTCAATTGGAATGTAACATATGGAATCTAATTGATGTGGCAATTGATAGATTGGGAGTTCTCATATGAATCGGTTGATATGGAGTTTCATTGACTTGCTAGTTGATGCATCTCTAGGCTAGTTGGACTCTGGAATCAACTTGGAATCGTCTCTGCTACTGTAAACATCAATCTGGTCTACTGCACAAGCCTACATGCTTCTGCAATCTGTCACTCTCAATTCGGGATGATTTGGCCTTGTTAGGTGTCATAGCACCTCTCTGGCTGATTGACCTCAGGAATCCACATGGAATCATCTCTGATACCATTAAACTGAATTCAATAGACTTCTGATGACACATTGCTTCAGCAATCTGCGATTCCAAATTTGTATGATATGTCATGCATATGGTTACAGGTTGGCAAGGGGTAATTCATAAAATCCCATACACGAACTGTATTTGAAATAGCAAGAGCGATAATTGTGTAAAGGCATAGACCTGTGTATGGTGTTGTATGAAGGTATACCAGTAGATACGATTGCAAACTTGGATATCAATATTGCAAAGTAGTATAACCATCAGGTAAGGTACGATTGTCACTAGAGATCTAAGGCTTGTGGCAAGCGACTGTATAATGGGGGTGTTACCCAGCTCTGGACAGATCACATGCAGCCATGCCGTTGCACTCTGGTTATGGGCTTTGTGTATCATCAACAAATTTCGGAAAATCTCTGTCTCAGGTCATAGGCTTTGTGTATCATCATCAAATTGTGAAATGTTATCTGCTACTTCATAGTCTACCCTATCTGACACAGAAAGATTGCTCAAATGTGGGTGAATAGGGTTATGTTTTAAATGACAGAGATGAGTGAGACCACTTTGTTGGGAAATGACCTGGCCAGATGAAGTGCAAATGGCAGACTGCATGGTGGAAGGTGAAAGATTACCACTGATTGCCACTGACCCTGGAAATGATCATAGTGAGGGCCCCATCACATGTCCCACTACTGTGTATTTAGCTGACCCTGAATGGACTTGAATTGTAACCTAGCCTCATGATTATTGAAGTACCACAAACTCTCTTTAGCCTCTGTAATTTTGTTGAGTGGGGAGCTTCACTTCTAGAAACCATTTTTGGCCATACAACACAGAACAGTGTAAGCTGATATTCTCGCTGTATAGTGATCAGCAGTTCTATACTACGCAATGGCTCACTTCCTTTTGAACCTTATTGTATTTGGTCTTCACAATAACCATAGAAATTTTTGCATCTTACCTATTTAGCCTGCCTGCACTAACTAGCATCTTAGTTCTTCAGACCATTCTCATTTCAACAAGTGGCGCTTTCTCAACAGGATGGACCTGCATATTGCTATCACCATAACAATGTGTATTAGAGTGGTCATCACTTTGAGTGTGAGTCAGAGTGCATCTAGTACTAGTTGGTATATAAAATTTAGCATTTTTACCGATTCACTTAGATCAATCATAGTTATCTTCATGACTGTCATATCCACTTAGTGATTCTCATATACACTCAGCAACCTACATGTCTGCCAAAGAACTATCAATACAGCAATACTATGAGTCGATTAGAGCCACTCTACTGGCATTCTGACCGGGACTAAAGAAATCTGTACCTTCTTGCTGAAGAAGACAACCCTGGACATCTATGCCTTAACCAGCTGGTGTGCATTCACTGAAGGCCTTGCAGCGGTCGAGGAATGGAAAACTAAATACTGCATATCTGCTATCTTTCTGTACATGCATATCAGATAGCACACCCTAGTGGGAGGCACTCACTAATGCCTAACTAGGTTAGTACATCTGACTCAGACATTGAATCTCTGACATTGAGTCTCTGACATTCGGTCTCTGACATTGAGTATCTGACAATGCGTCTCTGACATCACCCGATATCAACCTGACAAACAAGAGATTACCGACATCCGAAGGATGCTAGCTGGAACCTAATGAAATTACCTGGGATTTGCACTGCATGCGATAATACATAATGAAGACATCTGTGCAATGCAAAGCCTCATCTCAAACTTACCAAGAAGAGTCACCCCAAATGCCAACTCCCCCACTATCAAGAATTCCCCACTAAGCTGTGCTCGAAAGTACAAGGCAGCAATGTGTACCATGGCAAAGCGAAAAACCACATCATGCTCCACACCAAAGATGGAAATCACATCAGCTCCTTCATTAGAGCATAGTCCGGTTGCTCTTGTGATCCCAATCAATCGCACTTCAGATCTTCATGTTGGGTCTCCAATACTTGCAATTCCAAGCTGAGCCTCATTACAGCAAAGGGGAGATATGGTTTCACAGGGTAGGAGTACTCAGATAGGGGCACTATATGTTCCGCAGTATTCAATGAGGGACAGTCTCAAATGGTTATGGTACTTTTGGGACATTCTCAGTCACATAGATTTGACCATATTCTGATCAAGTGGTCTACTAGAGCTCCCCATCAAATCTTTTGTGCACAGAATCCAGTACACAATCTCTTGCCACTTTCATTTGTAGATCCCAACAGTTGGAGGCCGTAAAATGTTACCCAAGCTCCCAAGCTTGCTCTGTTAGAGGAGGTACTTTACCTGTACATTAAAACCAATCACTAGAGAAGACTGTCTCGATCTGTGTATCATGTACATGAAAGATCATCACCCATGAAATACTGTGGAAATGTTGTAAAGGCCTCAAGTTCCGAAAGGCTTCACAAAGAATCCCAATACTCTGCAGTGGGATATGCAACTTGTTGCATGGATTTCTGAGCAATATATTCCAGCAACATACTTGAGGGCTGTGGACTTCTGTTCGGTGAGCACAACATTCACTCACGGTGATAGTCTAGTGTCCAGGTTTGCACTGATTGACAGGCCACTGGACAAATTGAGCTCGGATGACTGTCTGATCTTTGCCCAAGTTGAAGGTCATGGTGGACAACACTGAAAATGAAATCCAACTTATCAAGACCAATCCCATCAACCTGGGACGAATATTGACCATTTGGGCGAAACATGAGGACAAAGATAGCAAACCATTACGTATTGACTTACTAGACAGTTCCAAAAGTGAAATTATTGGAAATGAATTCAATGATATGGAGGAGGAGAAGGAGCAGGAAGATTGCAAGGAAGAGCTACCAAGGATATGAGAGGACTAGGACACTTCTGAACCTGGGACCGTGCTGAGCAATAGCTGTACTCCACTGAGACAATCGCCCAGGCATACTGTTTATCTAGAAGAGGACCATTTTGAGATTCAAAATGCAGAAGAATTTGATCAGGTAGACAATGAATTCACCTTCACTGTCCTCATGAAACTGGTGTAAGCAAATGACTCTGATGAACAATTACAGAACAATGACCAGGTCGATAATACTCATATCTGTTGCTGAGTCACTGTTCTTCACTGAGCTTTTGATCTACTCCTAGAGCTTGGCCACTGTCAGAGCTACAGTCAGAGCTATTGTCAGAGCCCAGCTGCTGTCAGAGCTTCTGTCAAAGCTGCTGTCAGAGCTGCTATCAGTGCTGCTGTCAGAGTTACTGTCAGAGCTGTTGTCAGAGCCCTGCCACTAGAAGAATATTAGAATGAAGCTACTTTCTACTTGCAGGTAAGTGGAGCTGATGGATAGCCAGGACTTTCAGAGAGACAACTTGGAGTAGTCAATAGCAGTATCAGGCATCACCTTGGAGACCAGAACATTCAAGCCACTCCACACACCCACATAGTTGAAACCTCACCAAATAATTGCAGTGAATTGGATGTCAGAGAAGGTGAATTGCTTGGCAAATGGAGGTTTATTAGCTGACATATACATTACTAACATGGTTATACCCTGATGTGCTTTTGAAATATACAGTCCACCTTACTGGCAATCATAAGACTCTTACAGCTCTGATAATAATATGTCACCAGGTTATTATCAGTGAACAAAAAGCCAAGAATCAACATTCAGAGATTGACACATCAGAGATGGACATGATTGGCCATGACACGAAGGTTGAATGGGGCTATATGCTAGAAAGGGAGCGACAAAAGCCACTGTGGGAGGTTCGCCTCCGATCATTAATTCCGTTGTATGACTGGAATCCACACCATACTAGTGACTTCAAGCTATTGTGGAATTAACCCTAAACAGATGGTGGTATAATGGGAAGCTGCAGTGACTAAGTTTGCTGGGTTAACTCCATATCTCTATTACACTACATATTCCTTGTGGAGAGCATTCCATCAAGCTAATCTGGATAGTAAACCCTGGTGAATAGTTGTGATGTCAACCATTCAGTCTATCTTCCAGCAGTTCAATCAGCAGGAAGCTGATAGCTCAACTTTTGGGGCCCCTGGCAGAGTGAATCTTGATATCATTGATGAGGCCCACAGGTTGAGAATGAGCCGCACCCCAATCAGCCAGTTTAGGAAGAATAATGATGTGATTGTTAAAATTGACTTCTACATTTGATGTATACACATCGTGTTCTATATACTCAGTCTGGAGCTGCAATAGAAATGGATGTTAATTGCAATCCCATTGCTAAATGGCATCGAGGACTTGTACTGGATCATGTGTTTTCTGGTGAGTTCACTCTGGTTGACAGTACAGCTGCCACTGGATAAATTCGACTATACATTCAACTGTAATAAAGATTGGTGTGCAGATGGGACTAACATGTCTGGTACTGAGCCTTGTGCCTGGTTCAGGTTAGTTGCAGATACGTGACAGAAAAGCCTAGAATTTTGATTGCATGATTAACGCACAACAGTGACTTCAGATGCTGATATGTTGCCCTCAAATGGTGAAGTGTAAAAGTTGAGAAGGGCTACTCAACCATCAGATATAGTAATGAAAGAGCACCACTGCAGAACAACTATTGGGAAGTGAGCTTTCATGATTTCATGTACACTGCTGCTACTGGGAGTATTGTTCAGTTATATTCTGTGTGATACCTGACAGCCCAGCATCAACATCATTGCTATGCATGTACTCGCTGAGATTGTGACACTGAAGAAGCGGTTTGGGGCAGGACATTGGGATTTCACTTTGTTAGATGGTAGATATGAGGGGCTCTAAGAGAGAATCACAGGAGTTGCCTCCACACAGGCCACAATAATGGCCAAGAGGAATCCATTTGGCCCTCATTGGCAGTGTATTTGCTGTATCTCCACAGTAAGGAATGTTGGCACTGGCTCCTAGTATCCTGATTTATCTTCCGACCAAGAACACTGGATATTAACTTCCAAGAAGACATTTCGAATCCCTCTGCCTGGGAAGTTCAATCATATGACATATACTCAGATCAAGACAGAGTGGAAGTATTTGGCTGCAATGTTGACTCAGCTCAAAGGATAACTCTGGAGCGCCTCGAGAGCCAAAGTCCATGCAGAGCATGTAACTGTGCTGATATAATGGCCACTTACCCAGTCGCTCATCGAACGAGTTAGCACTTGTTTCATACTCCCACTTGCTGGCACTGACATCTGATGTGATACTGAAACCTGATATTCAACTTTGTCCTTGACTCTGTGTATGACAATGATACTAACTCAAGCACAATCCTGCTGCCTTTTAGGCTCTAACCGGTTCGCTATGCATAGCTTTCTGAGGGCCATTGTGCGTACCACAGTGAAGAAATTCTATATTGACTGTGAGCAGGCAAGAGTTCTTGTCTTGTCCTATCTGGCAAGCAATAAGGGCTTGAATCTATATTACAATTGCCAAAATTCTGTCATGGTAGAACAGGACATAAATGACTCAATGGAACAACAGGTATAGTTTTGTGTCTGGCAGATTGGTCAGCAGCAAATGCAATGTATCACTCAATTGGATAACCTCACCACAATTGATATGTTGTTTGATAACACCCAGTAGATGAAACAAATACCATTTCTATATGCTCTGGACATGTTGCACAAAGCTGCCAGTAATGTCATTGGTCTCGATGCAGATCCAGTATACGCTATCTCGATTGGAACGATTCAACCACTGGCTGTCCTCTCTGCAATGATTAGTCAAGATTACACTTTAATGGATGATATCTAATGTGCGATCTTTCTCTACTTTCCAAGTATGAGTCCACACTTTTTTGCCTGCTGGGTTGGTGTTGGGGTTTGTGAGTTCAATTGGGTTTCCATGTTAGCTCTCGTGGGTATCTGGGTTTGGGTTGTCAACTTTCCTGTTCTGGGTTTTGCACCAGTTTGGAATTATCTCACAGTTGTGTGATTTTGGAAGTTTCCGAGCTGTATTGAAGACTTGTACCCATGAATGGAGTAATTTAGTTGCTGACTTTGGTTCTGACAGCAGCCACTTGGATAGAAGCCCTCTGACAGCAGCCTATTGATAACCACTCTGACAACAACCTGACAATCACTTTGACAGCGACTTCCTAGAGAGTTTGCTATGACTATACTCAGTGGACAAAACATCTTCATCATCATTTAACAATGCAAAATATGTACCAGTAAGTTCTTTTCAATCTTATCACTGAGCAACATGATCTGCAATCAATGTGAGAATAATCGATTGTTGTGGTACTTACTTAAATCTCATTGAAGGAACACTATAACATTAACGAAAACAGAAATGAGTTAATGGTGATATAACATAGAACCAATCCCTGTCCACCTACAGAAGTGAACAACATTCATATCTCCATCTGATAAATACTACTCCCATTTAAAATGATATCCAGGCCACTCAGTTGAAGGCTCAGGTTGCTAAAGAGTGTGTATATACATTAGAAATATAGAGGGCAGTTAGAGTGCCCCAGACATCAGCAAAATGTAATTCGGTCCGAAACCACATGCAAACCTCCCAGACACTCCGGTAGCCCTCACCAGTGCTTCTATGTACTTCCAGATGCGCCCAGCCCCCCCTGGAGCTGTGCAATGTGCTCTCGGACTCTGCAAGAGCATTCTCAGGTGCTCCTGGGAGCACCTGCAGTTATGGAGGTGCATTCAGGATGCTACGAGATTGACTATTAGAATAGTCAAATTGTGGAGCTGCTGAGACCTCTGCGCAGGTCTGCAGGAGACTTCGGGATCAACTGAGACCTCTGTGCAAGCTCTGCGGGAGACTTGGTTCCAAATTCTCACAGCAGTGGATCTTAGGGTTCCACAACCCCAAGGCATTGAGTTGATCATATTCATCTTGGTTACAGTCACAAGATTCGCTACATCATGATATGGCATGTATTATCTAAGTCTGTCTATATATATACATACGGGGATACAGGGATAACGGAGATGGACTCAGCGACAGCGAGTATATATTTGGAAGACGCCGGGGTAGATAGACATCATCGCATTATACGAAATACACACTATTTCTATCCCAGATTCTGGTCTCACGCACCCTTGCCGAGCTTTCATAGATTCACCCAATTGTGTGGTTCATCATGGCCGGGTATCCATTCATATCCTCTCAGTCAATTCCAACGCACCTGAGCCAGAACGGCTCTTTCTTAGGAATTAGAGGAGGGATGGAGTGTTGATGGTGGGCTGTGTGCCTTCGGGTTTCAAAATTTCACTCCACTGTGATCGAGTGAACTTAGAGATGCACTCCGAAGCCGTGATCGTGCGAACTTGGAGGCCGTAATCGTGCGAGCTTGGAGATACACTTAGAGGCCGGATTCGAGGGAGGTTGGAGATGCACTTGGAGGCCGTAATCGAGCGAGTTTGGAGACACACTTGGAGGCCTCGATCGAGCGAGTTTGGAGATATGCACTAGGAGGTAGTGTTAGCACCAGTTGCAGACCGTCACTTCGGGCCCGGGTCCGGGTCGGAACTGAATCACTGCCAAATTGGCGGTACCGGTTGTCAATTAACCGAAACTGTCAACTCGGGTACGGTTCGATGGTACACCCCCAACCCGTCTCAATTGGATGGGTTGTCAGCGGGTCGCCCACTGGGTCCATCTGCAGATTATTATAATGATCCTGTTTTTGCAGTTGGATAATTGTATATTAGTGAAATTAGGTATTCGACAGCCAATAATCTCCTTCTGCATGTTTTACACTCTGCGACATTAATTATTTTGGAATCCGTGTTTTTCCTGCTGTATGTTTTATTTTTGTCTCTAAAGGCAGTCAATAGTTCTGTTATGAGCTGATTCATCCGGGTAAAGCCTTGATTGCCCAATATGCAAGACCAAATATTGTTGACACTCCGTTGATGCTGAGTTTCATGAGGAGGTAACATATGTGTCATGCACTGTTTCAAATACAAAGGCTGCCATAACATCGTTTATGAATTATTGATACATTGCGACACTTAGATTAGCCAAGATGCAAGACCAATAATCATTGACACTCCATTGATGCTCATTTTCAGGATGGGGCAGGAAGCATGCTGCAATTGTTTTTGCCCTTAAAGGTGGTGAATATCTCATTTATGCATGTTTACAAACCAATCGCCTGTTAGATTACCCAAGATGCAAGACGAAATATCGTTGACCATCCGCTGACGCTCATTGTCAGAATGGGGCAGTGACCGCGTCGTCTATTGTTTTGCCAAGGAAGGCTGCCAGTATGTTGGTGAAGGATAGCAGCGACCAGGTCACTTTTCAATTACCGTACTTACAAGACTAACAATCGTTGACACTCCTTTCACGCTCATTTTGAGGACGGGGCAGGGAGCATGATGCTATTATTTTGGACTTGGAAGGCAGCCAATACCTCGTTTATAAATGGCTGCAACCATTCGCCACTGAGGATATGCAAGATGCACAGCCAATAATTGTTGACGCTCCGTTGACGATCATTTTCAGAATGGGGCAGTGACCGTATAGTTTACGCTTTTGCCAACAAAGGCTGCCAGTATGTTGGTTATGGATAGCACCGACCACCCCACCATTCAATTACCCTACTTACACGACTTAAAATCATTGATGCTCTGTTGATGCTCATTTTCAGGATGGGGCAGGGAGCATGATGCTATGATATTTGACTTGGAGGGCAGCCAATACCTCGTTTATGAATGGCTGCAACCATTTGCCACTGAGGCTACCCAAGATGGTCAGCCAAAAATCGTTGACGCTCAGTTGACGCTCATTTCAATGTACTGTCTAGTTAGGATCTGCTGCCATTAATAATTGCATTCATGAATGTTTGAACTTAGTGGGTGCCTTTCAGCCTGATCAGGACTTGGCTGAATGGCAAAGCTGAGCCCAGTAATATTTTAGCACTAATCGCTCTCATCCGGTTAAAATTTATACATCATGCCAAATACTGCATATTGTCCGCTATACCTTTGTTTATTAACCAATTTTCTCACATGCCTGCTTAATATTCTCCCATAAAATTGCTCTAAATGAAATTCTTGGTCAAACTACGTAATGAACTTGGTGAAAATACATTGACCCATTCTGGCCTACATTTTCTTGATCCCCTTATTCCTCCTCGTTTCCATTATATTGACAGTGATCAACATCTTTTCAGCCTTCTTCTTTGACCGTCGTATAGGCAAAATCAATCCGGGAACATTTGGTGCGGCACATACATTCCGCTGCTCTGTGGTTTCTGAATGCTATCTGCCATTGTCCAGTTCCATATCTGATGCATTGTCTGCCTCCCAGTCGTCTTCGCTGTCATTTGGATTATCCAAGTCCCCATTCCAGTTAAATCAATGTTCGGTGTCTGAAATGCTTTCAGGTGAACTATCCTCGTCACTTTTGGCAGGATGGCGGTCGATTCATTTGATTTGGCGGACATTCAATACTTGAGTTCGTACTCCTGGATGGTCCTTTGCAGACAGAGCTGCTGGCACAAGTGATTTATCCGACAATTTAAATGCAGCCGCACCATCATGTTGAAACTGTGACCAGGATGCTTTGACAATCCCTTCAGTATCTGAAATGTATGCTACGGCTGTCATTTGTGTATTTTGAGCACGAGATTCCTTTTGTGTAGCTCGTATGTTTTGGCTGCCCTGCCACATCTCCAAAGAGACGTGGACCTGGCCCATTCGGTGCAACTTCATTTGCTCCGCCCCTCTCTTCATTTCCATGTCGTGATCAGTACTGGTATGATCCAGTTCTGGGTTGTCGCCAGCCAGTAATCCGGTATTGACTCGAGTGAACTGCCTTACTACGACCATTTCGCGAAGGGTCTTGCCTGTGGTTTCCGACTGCCTCCACCCGATCACATCTTGCCCAAGGGAAACACTGGCCTCCACTCCGACACTGTGAGGTATGATAGAAAATATATCATGTGCCACATTGGAGAGATCAGCGTACTGTGAGTGTGTTTCTTGCTGCTGCCGCCAATAGTCAGTGATATCCGGTAACCAAAATGCACTGCTAATCTCCATTGGGTCGGAGTGGTAATCAATAAGATTCGGATAAATTTGCCCCCAGTTCTGTGGTATTTCAGGAGGTGAATTCAAATGGAGCCTTGGGGCTTTCAATAAGCGTGCGACACAATCGCATCGTCCGGGTGTCGTTTCGGCGACATTGTCAGGCATTATGTATTCTTCATCATCGCTCGACAAATCATATGGATCATAAGCAGATTGACCAGATCTTGAAGCCATTGCGGAGGAGACAAGATTGTGGTTTGGTATGCTGTGAGGTTTTGTGACCAGCAAACGTCCTTGTTTAGTGCAGTATTCATTCTCCACATGCTTTAGAAAGGCCTCCTGGTATTGGGTAGTATAAGAAGTCTCGTCTTCAGGATTACTATCCATTCCGTTGTCCCACTTTCTAAACGATCACAACTTCCGGAAAGGATCAAGGATATGTGCCGAAATGAGACGCATACCAGTTGTTGGTGTCACTTGCTTATGATATTTGGACAGCTTCTGCCGCGCAAACTTGACGGCAAAGTATTAGTCTTCCTTCCATCGTGTCTCCTTCTTGGCCAAAGCTTGCATCACCCCATCCATGTGATCAAACTTGTCATTGTAGACAGTGAGGACGTGAGGGAGAGGAACAGTAAGCCATTTCGACATCCATGGGGTCCAGTACTGGAATTGACGTAAAACTTCCATGACATACCTGACAATGGTCCACCAATCCTGTGTGGTGAAGGGTGGCTGCTAATCGCTGTATTTTGGGTTCTTAAGCTGCTCCCACGTAAATTCACGCAATTTGTTGGCATGCTCGAGTAACTCCAGCATTGAGTTCCAACATGTTTTCACATTCATAATGGGTAGTACTGCGATGCGGACTTTGGCTTTTTGAAAGTCAATGAACTCGTTTCGATGACCAGGTGTTAGCGTAATCAATACCGCATGCATTCTCTGCTATATGAAGGTTAGTTTTAGCACTTTCAAAATATCTTGAAATATGTACTTTCTCAATTATCTTTGCCAAACCTGGTCTCATGGCCGACACCGTATTGATTCTGCCATTCCCCTCTTTTCGAAGTGTTTGACTCTTCCCAATGTCTGTGCTTTCATTCTCTCCAAATTGCTGATCACGCTCATGAGCTTCCCAAGACTTCGTGCGGCCTTTCACACCAAGACTGCTCATGAATGCACCTAATGCGAGCTGAATGACGTGCGCCATGCATGGTATGTGGTTTCTCAATGCCGGCCACTCGGTTGTTGAGGCCTCAATGGTAGTTTTTGATTTGCGCGTCATTGAGTAATTTGATGAAGCATTATCGGTTGTATTTCCAAATTCACGGCAGTCAGTCAGCTCAAAATGATCAAGAACTTCCTTCAACTGTCCGGCTACCTGTGCTCCCGTATGTTGACGCATGACCTGTAAACCTTTATGAGATTTCGAAATAGAAAAAGAATGGGCTATCAACCCCATCGAATGCCAGTAGTACTTCACGCAACACCCAATTTCGATCCATATAATAGGCAATGACCGACATGATCGCCAATTTGTTTGTCGATGTCCATCCGTCAAAAGCTAAACAAACTTTTCTTCTCGCCGGCAATTGCTTCTTGATTGCATCCACTGTCACTGTGTATTCCCTCCGGCAAATATTGCTCCGGGTGCTGGCTGACGGTAACACCACCTTGCTTCGCAATGCATTGCATGAACGTTGTAGCTCCACGTTTGACATTGTGTTCCATGGCATGTGAGCCGAAACATATCCTAACATGATGTAGCGATTCCAGGTGTCTCGGCGAAATTCAGCAGTTTGAAAGTCCTTTTCTGCCAGTTTAGAGTATTCTGCCTGTCAGTTCAGTAAGTATACTTGAAACCTAAATATTAAATATGAAAATCCTTAGTGAACATACCTTCGGAATACCTCGACTTCCTTGACTCTTGAGTATGGCGAAAGGTGTTTCATCGATTGTTGAACTAGTCATTTCGGTTACTTCAGACACTGTTAATTCGTTGAACTTTGCGATGTGCGCTTTTGCCAGCAAGTGTTTGCCCATTGACCTGGTCCCATGTTCTGATGGATGGCAAAGAACTTGATGACAAAGGATACATATGATGCCAGGGCTGCCAGTCTCTTCAATTCGGCAGTGTAAATTGAATCGCCACTAAGGTGCATGTCTAGAACTATGCCACTCAATAGGCCGCTGCGAGCGTACATCCATTGAAGCCCACCAAGCATCGAAGATGATTTGTAATGTAAGGTCACTTAAATCACGAATAAAGACATGTTCATTTTTCGAAGATATCATAATCTCTAGCAACGAGGTATTTAAAGATTTTGTATCTGACATTGCGGTAGGAAATGGAACTCTGGGTAATTCGACCTGAATATCTGTCAAAAGATGTGTTATAGTCAGGTAGAACGTGGGTTCTTAAATATTGACTTTAGAGCTACAAGTAGGAAAAAAGTCAGACCTGTGAGAAATCGCATGCATATTTGTGAAGTTGAATACAAGGACTTACAATGGCGAGGTGGTTGCAATATCATCATTAGCATTTTGGCCTCTAAAGGCAGCCGATAGTATGATTATGGGTCGACGCCGTTGCATTGCTGTCTGATTATCCAAGATTGAAGCCCAAAAATCATTGATGCGCTGATGACGCTCATTTTCAGGAGGTAGTAGCATTATCGTCACTAGCATTCTTGCCAATAAGGGCGGCCACTATTATGATGTTGGATGTATGCCGTTGCACAGCCCTTGAATTATCCAGGATGCATGACCAAAAATTGTTGACACTCCGTTGATGCTCATTTTTAGAAGGTGGTAGCGATACCGTTGCTGGCCTTTGTGCCCATACAGGCAGCCAATAATATGATTATGGGAGTATGCACTTGCACAGCCCGTAAATTATCCCAGATGCATGACCAAAAATTGTTGATGCTCCGTTGACTCACATTTTTAGGAGGTAGTAGTGATATCGTCACTAGCATTTTTGCCGATAACGGCGGCCAATATTATGATTATGGAAGTATGCCGTTGCACAGCCCTTGAATTATCCAAGATACCTGACCAAAAATTGTTGACGCTCCGTTGACACTCATCTTCAGGAGGCAGTAGCGATATCGTCACTAGCATTTTTGCCTATAAAGGCGGCCAATATTATGATTAAGGGAGTACGCCTTTGCACCGCCCTTGAATTACTCATGATGCCAGACGAAAAATCGTTGATGCTCTGTTGACGCTCATTGTCAGGAGTTGGTAGCGATATCGTCGCTAGCCTTTCGGCGCATAAAGGCGGCCAGTACTGAGTTTATCGGTTCTTACTATTGCCCAGCCGAGTGATTATCGAAGAATCAAGACCAGAAATCGGTGACACTCCGTTGACGCTCATTTCTAGGATGGAGCAACGAGCGTAGTGTTTGGCTATTAACATCTAAAGCCGGCCAATGACTCCTCTTTTGATCAATGTGACTATGCAACCTGTTGATTGCCGAAATGATCACACTAAAATCGTTGACGCTCCGTTGGCCCTCACCTTGGAGATATAGTAACAGTCATTCAGTGCGCAATCATATTGCTTAGAATTCATCCTGTCATTTTTGACAGCCAATATACAGTTTCAAGGTATAAGTATTTGCATCCAAAAGCATCGTGGCTTGTCAGTTTCTGAGCCACAACTATTCACGTCATAAGTCCGATAAATGACACAGCTCCTTCGCATTTTGGCGCTTTCAGCAGGTATGTTATGGCATACCGATCCATCGCCTAATGTTAGACATATAGAGCCCGATTTCCTGACCATTCTGTTTCCAGGTGGTTTTCTTTGATTTCCATGACGTACCATAAGAAATTTTGGAATTCTCGACCATGTGCAGCAGGTCTGAGCGCTGAGTCATGCAGTGAGCTGCATAGACTAATGCAGCATGACGGCTGCCATTCATCTGGATTCAGACTTTGCACTGACCGCTTGTCCTAAGACTCGTATGACATCAATGACCTAAATTTTGTTAGTAAATTTTGTCTCTATGTTAGGTTTTGCTGTCTGATATAACCGTAACTAGCAAGTCGATATCGAGTTTGCTGGCCATCCACCAACCAGATTTGGAGTCGAGAACTTTCGCATGGCCCGTATGACCCTTGCACACACACTGATGAAATATCATGTCTCACAATTTGGTCACTGAAATCAACCAAAAGCTGACCTATAGCAAAGTAGGTACACAATTTGCTTTTACAAGAGAGAGGTCTTCAAAATTAACTATTTGACTATCTACACCTCCGGTGACGCGGGAGCCGTGACCATATCTTCGTTCATATCTGATTTCTGTATGGTAATCAACTGGGGATGCTTTCTGCAGGGGTAAACACTTATGGGGTCGACAGGCTTCGCATCCTGAAACAGTGTTGAATCGGCCGCCGCGTCGGCCGAAAGAACCTGAAAGAATTTGTGTAACTGTGGTTTCTCCAAAAGCAGCCTCTTTGACCACTTCCTGGTCGAGAAGTCACTGCCGGAATCTGCGATTGTCCGGGGACGATATCAAGAGTCTGCATATGCTCTCCAAATAATACCGGGGTTGGTGTGGCTGCTGTCATGTCTATTTGTGGCTTGACAACCGCCAGAACCTTCAATTCGGCAGTCCCATACTTCATATCTCTCTCATGGAAGTAGTGGGCTGCGTCCCCCCATCCCGATTGCATCAATTCATCAAGCTTCATCTTCTTCTGCCGAAAACTCCCCTAGTGGTGCTGTACTGTTTTGGATAGTGTGCCCATCACCCGGCCAGGTTCATCGTCATCACTCAGATTGCCGAGCTCTGTATCTTCTTCATCATCTTCCTCGTCTTCCCCGTCCTGCTCAATGTCAGAACTTGCAAGATCGCTCAGACTGTCTCCGATAGCATTCAACATCTGTTCAAACGTTGTGTTGGGCTTTCTGGTCGTCGCCCCCCCGGTTTCAGCCGTACTCATATCTTTCAGCTCTTGCATAATTGCTTCCTCCGCGTCTTGAACTCGCTGTCTTGCCACAGCGGTCACTCCCTCCTCATATTCCTCGATCCATTTCTCTTTCTATTCATTGCTTGAAAAGTGCGTTTCCCGTCTTTTCTCCACTGAAAGCTTCTTTTTAGATCATAACCTGCGCAATGCTCCCAACACTCGGACCCTTTCTGCCTCCGAGCATCGCTTGCATTCATTTGCTTGATTACGTCGACGTGTGGAGTGCTTTGTCAATTTGCCGTATTTGCCTGCTGGAAGTGCAGAAAAGTTCTTTTTCGGAGCATTGACCATTGTATGGTGAGTTGACCTTGTTGTTGGGCAAGATGTTGGATGTTGCAAGATATGGACCACATGGAGGTAAGCTGTGTCTTTTATGTCAAGGTTCATATGTTTGATCAACTCAAACAAAGCGAAATCTACGTCGCGACCGTCATTTCATTCGAAATAGTAATGCTACCGATACGTCATGACTTGGTAGTGAGTGTGTGTTTGGTGTAAAATCCCGGCAATGTGTTGAGACAATCATCACGAGACGTCCTTCCTGTCGAAGAATTTGGTTTCCATATCTATCAAACATGAGATATCAGCGGTCGTTCACTGCAATGTATCCCTCCAAACAAACAAACAACATCGGATCGATTTACTGCAAATCGCGGGACCGTGGGAATCACCTGCAACTTGCAGCTATACCCAGCCGGATAAAACTTGACTAGAATGTGCAAGTTGACTGTCATTCATTCCATTGTGACTTGAAGCTTACTATATATTCCTCAGGACTTTCCATCTTTCGTTATCATCTTCCTCACCTGTTCCACATAAGCAAGTCATGGCTCCACAGACACCTCAGATAGGTGTGATTGAATCCGAATCGAGCCAAATGATGGGCGCTTTATTGAATGCGCCCCTGGCTAAGACACAGCAGCAACGTAGACACCAGTCGGTCCACCACGACGCTGCAATTGCAGCCACCTAAAAAATTGCTCAGGACACCCATTTGATAATAGTATGTAAAACCGGACTCAGCAATAATAGGAAGCAGCATGCAATCGGATGTGAGTATTTCCATATCAATGTAGAAGGCGGTCAACTTACAATCTACTGTACAGCTGGGGTACGTAGAGAGCTTTGTGACCAGTAGATTGCTGCCCGCAATGGGAAACCTCCATGGTCGATGAAGGCATCTGCCCGCACAGTCTGCAAAATCGAACATCATCATGTTGCCAGCTCTGGGAATTTAACGGACAAATTTGGTGATAAAGGTCCCCGGGAGTGGACAAGATGCGCTTTAAAGACCTTGGTGGAGGCTATGGACTGGTATATCATTGAGGTAATAGCCGAATCTTCTCTTTAGAAGCAGCAACTAATTTCTGGTAGGGTTTCAACATGTCTGCTACTATGGCGAGGCAAGGAGGTCAGATACAGCTGGAACAGTCCGACATGCGCCTCACGTTGAATATGGCCAAAATGGCTAAACAGGGGTTTTCGCACGCCGCAATACAGGAAACACAACACCTAATTAAGAAACCTCGCTCTGATGTCCGAAAAGAGAAGAAGCGGGGTGTTGTGTTTCCCAGGCATAACATGGTGAAGGCTGCGATTGAAAGACACCCAGCAACGATTCATCAAAATCAAACGGACGGCTGCCCTCCATGCCAACATGGTACAGCAAAGAATCCGCACACACTCTGGAGACGCAAAGGAACCTGCGCACCTCCAGCAGGACCGGCGGCACCTCCGCCCAGAATGCCACCGCTGCCCGCAATGCCTCCTCCGCTACCAGGTGACACTGACGGAAATGAAAGTTATGAAATAGAAGGTATGCCATCCACTTGTGTGTATATACATTGTCCGCATTCCAATAATGAAATTTTCAATCATAATGGATATGCCAAAGATTGCAAGCGCGATGAAAATTGTATTCCAGATTGGCTGGGTACACTATCTGCGGCGTGGAAATACCGCAGACATTGATTTTGAAGATGACAGCAGCCATTTAAGCGAATCTGTGAGTGAAGACGAGAATTGATTGAAAGGAACGGGAGTGTGGAGCATTATCATTATCTACAATTAGCAGACACTTTAAAGTATATTTTAAAGGATATATTTATATGCACAATTAAAGAGCAATGTAGTGATAAATGAAAACGTACATGAAGAAGATAGAATGACTGCCAACACACAGTTATTGATGTTCTATGCCAAACTGAATGGTTGAATAATGCAGATATGCCTGTGGCAAAATGAGCGTCAACGGAGCGTCAACGATTCTTTGTCCTGTAAGTTAGGTTATTAAAATGTGAATTAGTCATTGTTATCTATAATCATCATATTGGCCGCCTTTATAGGCAACACAAAACGCTACACTCTCCCTGCCCCATCTTGACACTGAGCATCAACACAGCGACAATGATTTTTGGTCTCGAATCTTGGGTAATCTTGGTGGTAAATGATCGCAGACAACTATAAACGAGGTTTTGGCAGCCTCCCGGACAATCACAACTCAATCCATTTTCAATGCTGCAACTCAGTGATCCCGAACATTGTCGCCTGTAAAACCGGTCAAAACTCCATATATAGACATCAGCGGCCATCTTGCGCATTAATTAACGATCATGCAAGGCCAAAAATCATCGATGCTCCGTTGACGCTCATTTTTAAGATTGGGCAGGGAGCATGTCACTGTCTATTTGGCCTTTAAAGGCTGCCAAAACTACGCTTCAGCATAACAAAGAACAAATCACTCTTCAATTACCTGACATACAAGACTAAAAATCGTTGACGCTCCGGTGATGCTCATTTTCAAGGTTGGGCAGGAAGCATGTCGCTTTCTCTATGGCCTATAAAGGTGGCCAATACTACGCTTATATGTAACAAAAACCAAATCACTCTTCAATTACATGTCTTACAGGACAAAAATTGTTGACGCTCCGTTGACGCTCATTTTCAGATTGGGGCAGTGAGCATGTCGCTTTCTTTTTTGGGTTGAAATACGGCCAACACCTTATTTATGATTGTCTTCATCCAATTGCCACCTAGATCACCCATGATGCAAGAGCCAAAATCATTGACACGCCATTGACTATCATGTTCAGGATGGGGCAGGGAGCGTGTCTCTCTCGTTTTAGTTATAAAGGCTGCCGCTTCACTCGCAAAGGACAATGCCGCACCAAAGTCACTATTTTGCGATTAGCAGTGGGATATCTCAATGCAACCATAAGTAGAAAAACCCGAAACATAGAACCGGAAATTGGAACCGACGGAACTAGCCAAACTCGGCAAAACCCACGCGTTGATGGGTACGGATCCGGGTTTGCCTCGCCAAGCCGCAGCATGTCATGCTTCTGGACGGTTCTGGAACCGAACAGAACCATTTTGGTGGTCCGAAACCGGACCGCTGGCGGGTTACCCGGACCCGTTGCTAACACTACTTGGAGGCCATGAAAGTGTGAACTTGGAGGCTGTGATCGAGCGACTTTGGAGATGCACTTGGAGGCCATCATTGAGTGAGACTGGAAGAGTACTTGGAGGTGGTCAATCTGGAGGGTGGCAAGACGGGAGCTGAGACTCAATTCATTGGTTAACTCGTAATTGTGGGAATGTAGAGAATTGAGTACAACATGGTCTGCCGAGTGAAGAGAAACTGGCTGGGAGCGGGAGACAGTCGATCTTGGGATGATGCGGTATGCAGTGTACGCAGTACTCAGTGTATGCTGTACTCGATGTATGCTGTACTCGGTGTATGCTGTACTCGGTGTATGCTGTACTGGGTGTATGCAGTAATCGGTGTATGCTGTACTCAGTGTATGCTGTACTCAGTGTATACTGTACTCAGTGTTAACTCTTCATCATGGCGTAGAGTAATAGAGAGGGATGACTGAACTTAGTGTTCTTAGGTGATGGCAGAGTGGACGACCAGAAGGAGAGAGATGAGAAGGGATGGGGCAACTCATCATGACGAACAGGGACTTGAGAGAATTTCGTGTGCGAGTCAATTTACCATCACCTATACAGCAGGTATGAGTCCTGATTGGGCGTGTAATGACACCGACACGAGGTCCTCCCACCCAAAAATCGTAAGTTGTACCCCTGTTTTCTCATTTCCGCTCCTATCCTCCACATCATTCTCATCTTCATCCCCCATCTCTCTCATTCTTGTGCACAACTCAACCATCATCACGGAATACAAAGTCAAGTCATCCCTCTCTATCTCTCCATGACAGGATCATGAGCTGACACCGAGTACAGCATACGCCGAGTACAGCATTCACCGAGTACAGCATATACCCAAGATTGTTTGTCTTCCCTTCATTCTCATGATTTTGAGTTGACCCCTGAATGTAGATTCAGCATCCCGTGTACCTCCCTACATGATCGACAGCCACCAGCCAGCTCTCCATGAGAACTCAAAGGTAAAGTAACATTGTCACATTCCCACGGTTGCGAGGTAACTAACAGATGAATACAGTCTCAGCACCGGGCGCGCCGTCCATCGACCACCCCCAAGCACTTGTCCAATCTCACTCGATCACGGCCTCCAACTGCATCTCCACACACTGTCGATTACAGCCTCCAAGTTAGCACGATCATGGCCTCGAAGTTTATATCTCCAAACTCGCTCCATCATGGCCTCCAAGTGGATATCCATGCTTGCTTGAACACGGCCTCGAAGTTTGCACGAGCATGGCTACCAAGTGCGGTTCCAAACTTGCTCGATCACGATCTGGAAGTGCATCTCTAAGTTTACTCGATCACGGCCTCCTAGTGTATCTCCACACAGGCTCGACTACCACCTCCAAGTCCATCTCCAAACTTGCTTGATTGCGGCCTCGGAGTGTATCTCTGAGTTCACTTGGTCGTCATGTTCAGGCGCACCTCGAATTGCTCTCACGCACCACCTGCAGCCAGTCCAGATATACCATGTGTAGATGGGAAGCAATATAGATACATAGATGAGAATACAAACTGAATACATGAGTTTTGAAAATTGTTGAACGATGAGTAGTAGCTATGAATTCCAGGCACACCGGCAGCATTCCCAAAGAAGATGCTTCTCCCAGACTGCTCTACAGTGATTCGAGGTGCTCCCAGGCATGTCGCCGGGGCTCCCAGGTGCTCCCATGCTTTTCGGCGCTTCCAGGCTTGTCATCGGCACTCCCAGACTTGAGGTCAGCGCTCCCTGACATGTTGTCGGTGCTCCCAGACTTGTTGTTGGCGCTCCCTGGTGCTCCCAGGTGCATCCAAAGTTCTCTCCGGTGCTCCGAGGTGTTCTCAAACTTATCACAATCACTCCCATGGTACTCCTGTACCAGTCATCAGAGATCCCAGTTACTCTGAAAGCCGGCAGGAATGCCCTCCTAGGGTCTGAGACTCTCCTGAAATTGACGCATCCAAGATTACACTCCACATCCTGTCAGACACTCCTGGAGGCTTCCAGTGACTAAAATATATTTTGCTGATGGAGGGATTCTTTCATTCTTTCGAATATGGATTTGACCCTTCACACATTGGAAGGACCTGGCACCATAAAAGATTAGTGGAGTAGCCATCTCACTCATAATCCAGCTAGCCAATACTTAATTGTTGGAATTGTACTCTGTGAGATCTTGAAATGAGTGGCCAGTTATATCAGACATTCAATGGAGGATAGCTAGAGAACGTGCTGGGTAGTGAATGGAAATCTATGCCATGAAACAGTACAAATTTTAGCACCTGTGATAGTGCTACCATAATACTCCAAAACTTGTATATATACTACATACTCCCTACATGAAGTTGCCAGGGTCAACTGAAGTAACACCCAATCTCCAGTCCATACAAGTAATGAAACAGTTGGTTTGGGACATTGATTCACATATCCAATCCCCAGGCCACACAGTAAACTACTACAGTGGGTCCATGTCTTTGGTCCATCCATTCCAATTCCATACATAGCCTAGTTGTAAGTGCAATATGCCAATTGAACACAACTCAGTTATGACAAGGTTGCTCTGACTGATTGCACTGACAAGGTCACTCTGACAGGTTGCTCTGGGAGGTTGCCCTAACAGGTTGCTCTGACAGGCTGCTCTGACAGGTTGTTCTGACAAGCACAAGTGCCAATTGTGTATGGCTGACACAAACTATGTACTCAACTTTGGATCTTGGAACACTAGTGCTTGTGTACGCTGGCGGCCATACCACCAAGATCATCAATTAGGGTAAGTCATTGCCCTTTGTGTACACCACCTATGCTACCACTGTGCCTTGTGAATTGTGGTATATTTCTCACACTACACTTTCTCTGAAAGACTCACAGTAATTTACAGCAATACTAAGCATTTCATAGTTGATACTGTGTCTCAAATGCAATGGCCATACAACCTCAGCTACAGGGATAAAGCAGTTTGGATGGTCAGCAAGGGATATGAGCAACCCCCAGAGTCCAACCAAACATTTCTCATCTGCCCTTGCAGGGGGCCTGGTGTCTGATATTCAGTAATACCATTAGGAACTACTATCTGTACAGATACGTGTCATCAAACAATTTACTGGATACACTACCTCGTGAAATTCCTTAGGTGCCTATGCCCATATGATTGATAGCTACACCACAAATCCCATCGATCCCAAATTATGTGAAGGTTCATGACATTATACAACATGCAACGCAATATATAAATTATATGGGGTTCATTTTGCTCACCCCCCGGCCAGGTAAGCAGCCATTGCCCATTGTTGTTTATTCATACTGTATGCACTGTGATTTGAGAATGACACGACCTAATATCCCCTCCGCCTCCGGGCTAGCCAGCCAGATGGCGGAGCTCCCCTCTGCCACCCTTCATCCCCGCTGAGAAATGAAAGTTACAAGAAAGACAGACCAGAACAGAAAAGAAACGAAAAGAAAAGATCAAAGCCTGCTGTCATTGCACCCCGCACCTGAGTCAGCCTCTGTGCCCACTCGATCCCTCAATTCATTTGGGCGGGAACATCCCGACCTCAGAAGCCGCCAGGAAGTCCACCACCGCTTGATCACACTGTTTTATGGAAAACTACCAAGAGACCAGCATGCATTGGCCATTGCCCATTGGTGTGGGTGGAGAGATCTGACTAAATTCACCAGAGCATACCATTTGTGACTATTTCTGACCCTTTGACCACCATATCAGTGAAGACCATACTGTGCCATTTTGAGATTCGCATGTAAGGTGTGATCTGCAGAGTACTATCCCAGAGTGGTTGTGTGAGAAGAGTCTCATAGTGCGCCCCAATGTACAGATGTCTGAACAAGTTTATGATTGTGAAGAGTGGCAGATCGCTGAAACTTGCCAAAGCAGTATAATATCAATTCTAACTTATGGAGCCAATAATTGACTCTGAATATGGGAATGTCCAGTATAACTTTGACTTTGAGATGGGAGACCCAACATATATAGTACAATATTGACTCTGACAATTACTGTAAGTCTATTAATTTCTTTAACTCTGACAACCATGCTACTCTGATATGGAAAGTAATGCTGACTAGAAAATGGCCATACATCTGTGGTGACTTTAGTGACTCACCATATGTGGAATTTCTTCGTCTCTGACAATTACGTTAACTCTGACAATTTCCCTAACTGTGATAATGACCCTACTCTGCTATGAGTAGCACCCCACCTATAATAGAGCATTAGTTCAACGTTGACTTGGATGACCGAATCTATACGGTATAACATTAACTCAGACATTTACTCTACCTGTGACAATTTCATTACCTCTGGCAACCACCCTACTCTGATATGGGAAGCAACCCCACCTATAACATTGCATTGCCTCAAATTTAACTCAGAAAACCCAATCTATACAATATAACTTTAACATTGACAATGATTTTACTTCTGACAAAAAAACTACTTTCATATGGGAAGTTGCACCACCTATGATAAGCATTGCTTCAAAATTGACTTTGGAGACCTAGTGTATATGGTATAGCTTCAACCCTGCGAATGACCTTACCTATAACAGCCACCATACCACGATATTGGAAGCAACTCCAACTATACTCTGGTAATACTTCAACTCTCAGTGGGGAGAATCAATGTATGCAGTATAACATTGTGTCTGATAATCACCCTAAGTAGGACAATCAGCCTAACTCCGACAATCACTTAACTGTAACGATTTCACCAGCTATCACAACTACCCTTCTCTGATGTCAAAAGCAACCATGCCACTACAATATTGACATCAACTCTAATAGCACAGACCCAGCCTATATGGTAAAATCCCAACTCTGACAGTGAGCTTGATTGTACCATGTTTACAATATAACTTTGACATTCACCGGGACTCTAACCCTGATATTGAAACCAACATTGTTGGGCTGATTTTGAACTGGGACAAGAATGCTTTCATGTGACAGGAGAGACAAATACACAATATAATATATGGCAATGAGCTGTGGATCCCATGTACATGTAACATGGACACACCCCATGCAGATCTGTATAACGTACAACATGCACAATGGCAAATGGAAGCAGATCTGCAAGCAGCTCTCGCAAGCGTTCGAGATATTCCAGAGGCAGGAGTGGCTGCCATAATCAAATCCCCAGTGGCAGGTCCAAGAGCGGGAGTAGCAGCAGTTGCAATTGTTACAACTCCAGTGCCAGGGGCTATGAAATCCTATACACTCGCACAGTGTGACAATGACACCCATCCAGCAGTGATGGCTGTCGTCACGAAGACTTGGAAGGCAAACTCATGTGCAAATATGATGCGAATCATAATGAACCGTGATCCCCACATCAATGTCCTTGCATATTAAATGGCTGTAGTTCTTCTTTCAGTTTGAACAACGAAGAAGGTGCAGTGTCACATCCAGCTCAACATTTGCATCCGACTTTGAACATATCTAGGTACAAACACCTAGTTCTTCATCTAGCTACCAGCGACAGGTTACTAGCAGTAGTAGAAATAACTACCCTTGAATTCAACTCTGACTAATTACAGTTGCACACACCTAATATCTTGAACAACCAGCAGCAGGTAAGTAGAAGCAGAACTGTCCATCCCCACATTGCCAACTGACAATTCTGAGGCATGTTCTACTACACTTTCT
>Ga0307515_10003638_pt1 | contig 32398 bp, 33 predicted proteins | sample 17_EM_MG_FD_194513 | JGI IMG/M metagenome (GOLD analysis project Ga0307515, IMG submission 194513) | Populus trichocarpa ectomycorrhiza microbial communities from riparian zone in the Pacific Northwest, United States - 17_EM | ecosystem: Host-associated > Plants > Roots > Unclassified | place... | reverse complement strand
GTCCCCGCTTCTGCTAAATGAGTGACTTCTTTTCCCCTGGTTCCTGCACTCCTCTTCCTTCGTACCGAAACGAATGTAACCTGTCACATCTCCGATTCCTTCCCAATCCTCCTGAGCCGTAACACTCTGCCCTCTAGCTCCAAGTGGTGCATCTGTAAGTTCTCTCAATGGGCGTGTCCAGGTGCTCCTCCAAGTATGCTCGACTACCATCTGCGACCAGATTGACTGTATGCATATATATATAGAGAGACTTAAATAATGAATGCCATATTATGATGTAGCGAATCTAGTGACTGTAACAAAGACGAATATGATATGACCAAATGCCTTGTAGTTATGTCAGAACCACTGATGTGCGAATACGGCACCAAGTCTCACGCAGAGCCGCGCAGCGGTCCCCGCTGTTCTGGAAGTGTCCCAGAGAGCTGCGCAGCGCTCTCACCTGTTCTCGAAGTTTGCCGCAGATTTGCGCAGAGGTTTCAGGAACTCCAGGATTTCACTATTCAATATGTCAAATCTAGTAGCATCCTAAATGCATGTCCATAACTGCAGGTGCTTTCCGGAGGACCTGAGACTGCTCTTGGAGGGTCTCAGAGCACTTTGCTCAGCTTCAGGGGGGTCTGGGAGCATCTAGGAGTACTTCGAAGAACTGGTGAGTTCGCCAGTTGTGTCTGGGAGGATTCTGTGTGGCTTCCACAATGATTCACATTTTGCTGATGTCTGTGGCAGAGTGACCATGTCTTTGTTTGAATATCAGACTCACAGGACCAAAGATCACTGATGCATTGTTGACACTAATCTCAAGGATGGGGCATCGAGCATGTTACATTCATTATAACCTATATTAACGGCCAGTACAATCACTGTGGAAGGATGTGACTATGCCGCCCTTTGTTTGCCGAAAATGTAAGACCCAAAATTGTTGACGTTCCGTTGACGCCCACCTCAATGACCCAATAATAGTTATTGGATGCAAAACAATTGAATGTAAAATGCATACAGTTGTCATTGGTCATGAATAAATCGTTTCCATGTATAAACATTTGCATCCCAACGCTTCCAAGCTTCTCAAACTCTGATACACCACTAGACACGTCATCTGAGTGACAAATGACATGGGCCCATCACATTGTAGCGCTTTCGGCCGGCAGTTAACTGCATCTAGATTCAGATCCTAGTTTTTGACATGTAAAGGCCGAGTGCCTCATGTTTCCTCATGCAGTACATTCCCGGCGATTTCCATAACCTACCATATGCGATTTTCAACATCTCGACGATGGGCAGCAGGCCTGTGCAGAACGTTATGGAGTTTGATACATGAATGAATGCCGCATGACGGTTGCCATTCATCCCAGTTCGCGTTGTGCTTTGACGGCTCCATCTATGAGTTGTATGACATCATGGACATCAATTTTGATAGTGAGTTTCGTCTCTAATTTAATTTTAGTTTTCGGATTTATCAGTAACCCGCACGATGATATCATATTCATTGGTCATCCTTCGACCCGATTGGGGGTCTGGAACATTGGTGAGGCCCATCCAACCGTTGAACATGCACAGACAAATTACGATGTCTTACAATTTGGTCGCTGAAATCATGTAAACGCTGACAAGTAGCAAAATACGTACAGGCATTGCACTTCCAAGGGATAAATCTTTCACCAGAGTAATCAGCCAATTCACTCCTCCGGCAACACAGCAGCCGTCACCATTTCTTCATCCGTATCTGATTTCTACAGGGTGTTTAACTTGGTACACTATATCCAGGGGTAACAACTTACGATTTCAACAGCCTTTGATTTCTGAATCTGTGACAAATTGGGTGCTGCGTCGGGCGGGAGAGATGGAATGAATTTGTGAGTCTGGGGTATCTGGGAACCTAGCCTCACATGACTACATCATGGTCGAGAAGTCACTTGCAGCATGTGCGATTTTCCGTGGACACTATCAAGACTCTCCATAGGCTCACCAACTATTGTTGGTGCAGATGAGGCAGCATCATGTCCCGTGTGCTGTTCAACGACAGTCGGAACCTTCAGTCGGGTTGTCCCATACATCTTATCTCTCTCACAGAGGTACTCGGCCGCATCTCTTTCCCCCAGCCTGCTTGCACCAATTCGTCAAGCTTTATCTGCTTCTGCCGAATACGCTGCATTCAATGCTGTACTGTTGTGGAGATTTTGCCCATCACCGAGCTGGGTTCTTCATCTTCGCTCAGCCTGCCCAGCTCAGGATCTTCTGAATTGTCAGGCTTGTTTTCGCGATCCTCCCCATCATCAGAACTTGCAAGATTGCTCAGGCTATCTCCAGTGCTGTTCAACATCTCCTCAGTTGGTCTTTTAGGCTTTGTGGTTGTTAATCCCGCCTGTTCAGCATTTCTGATATCTTCATGCTCCTGTTCAATTGCTGTCTCTGCGTCTTCAACTCGCTTTCTTGCCACAGCGGTCTCTCTATCTGCATAGTCTTTAATCCATTTCTCTTTCTCTACATTGCTCAAAGAGTGCATTTCTCTTCGTTTCCCTGCCGCAAGTTTCTTTTTGGATTGCAAGCTGTCCAATGCTAAGTGTTAGCAACGGTTCCGGACCGTCACGTCGGGTCTGAGTCCGGGTCCAAACCGAACGGTTGCTAAATTGGCGGTCCGGGTCGTCAATCAACCCGAACTGCCCACTCGGGTACGGTTCCATGGTAAACTCCCAACCCGTCTGAATTGGGTGGGTTGTCAGCGGGTAGCCCAGCGGGTCCATCTATAGATTCATATAAGGCTGTTGTATTTGCAGTGTGTTAATAGTATCTTATCAAAATCGCGTTTTCAGCAACCAACAATGTGATTTTGCTTGTTGAGGAGTGTGTAATATCGATTAATTTGGTATCTGTGTTTCACCTTCGATATATGCTATTTTTGCCTAGCAAGGTGGTGAATAATACAGTTATGCAAGCAAAGATCCGCGTGATGCCTTGATTATGAAATATGGGAGTCCTAAAACTGTTGACGCTCGGTTGACGCTCATTTTCAGGATGCCGCAGGGAACATCTCGCTGTTGCTTTTCCCTGTAAAGGCTGCCAATTTCCCATAAATGGATGTCTACAACTAATCGGAACATAACTTACCGAAGATGCAAAGCTAAAAATCGTTGACGCTCCGTTGACGCTCATCTTTAGGACATAGTAGGGATGTCGTCGCTACTGATTTGGCCTAGAAAGGCATCCGATAATCTGATTATGGCCTATTGTCGCCGCACAACACTAGGATTGTCCATGATACAAGGCCCAAAGTCGTTGACGCTCCGTTGACGCTCATTTTTAGGACATAATAGCGATGTTGTTGCAAGAGGTTTTGCCTAGAAAAGCGGCTGATAGCACGATTATGGCGTGACGTCGCCGCACAGCCAATGCAATTTCCAAGATGCAAGGCCAAAAGTCGTTGACGCTCTGTTGACGCTCATTTTCATGTATTGTCCATTCAACATCTGCTGCTGTCGACAATTGATTTCATCCTGATTTGACTTGATCGGCTGTTATTCCGCCTGATTGAGACTCAGCCCTGTGGCAAAGCCGAGCGGCGTAATAATCTTGCACTGTTCACTCTCACACGACTAACAATGATGCATCATTCCCAAAGATTCATTGCGCGTGCTATACATCTATTTATGAACCGATATACACGATCTACTTCTTACCATTTGCCCATAATATATCTCTAACTGAAATTCTCGGTCAAGCTACATAAAGCTGGTGAACCATTGACGCATTCCGTCCTACTTCTTCTTCCCTCCTTTGATGCTCTGCGTTTCAACTGCATTGACCGTCACCAACACCTTTTCAACCTGTCTCTTTGACTTCTGTGTCGGCCGAACCAATCCGGGCACATCTGTCGCGGCGCTCACATCCTGCTACTCGGGGCATTCCGGATCGTCAATGCCTTTGTTGGGGCCTATATCGGATTCATTGTCTGCTGCCCAATCATCTTCGCTGTCGTTTGGATCATCCAAGTCGCCATTCCAGTTCAGCCAATGATCGGTGTCCAAAATGCTTTCAGGTGCACTATTGTCATCGCTTTCGACTGGATGATGGTTGGTTCTCCGGATTTGGCGGACATATCAGATCTGAGTTCGTCCCCCAGGGAGGTCCTTTGCAGACAAAGCTGGTGGCAAAGGTGATCTTTCTGAGAAGTTAAATGCGGCCGCACCATCATGTTGAAAGAGTGACCAGGATGCTTTAACGCTCTCTTCAGTGTCTGAAATGTATCCTACGACGGTCATCTGCCTGTTTTGAGCGCGAGATTCCTTGTTGGTAGCACGTAGATTTTGGCAGCCCTGCCACATCTCCACAAAGTCGTGAACCTTGGCCAGTCTGTGCAATTTCCTTTCCTACGCCTCTTTCTTCATTTCCGAGTCGTTTTCTCTGTGTGGGGTATCCAATTCTCGGTCAGTGCCTGCCAAAATCCCGTTATTGGCTCGAGCAAACTGCCTGACAACGACTTTTTTGCGAAGGGTCTTGCCTGTGCTTTTTGACTGCCTCCACCCAATAACATCTCGGCCAAGGGAACAATTGGCCTCCACTCCGACACCATGTGGTATGATAGGGAATATGTCGCGAGCCACATTGGTGAGATTGGTGTACTTTGAGTGTGTTTCCTCCTGTTGGCGCCACCAATCAGTTATGTCCGGTATCCAAAATGTACTGCTAATCTCCATTGGGTCGGAGTGGTAATCATTGAGATTTGGATTGATTTGTCCCCAGTTCTTTGGTGCTTCAGGCGGCGAATTCAAATAGAGCCTGGCGGTGGTCAACAAGCGGGCTGCGCGATTACTTCGTCCGGGTGTCGTCTCAGGCACATTGTTAGGCGTTCAGTATTCCTCATCATCGCTGGACAAATCATATGGATCAAAAGATGATTGATAGGACCCTGATGCCGTTGCGGAGGGGATGAGATTGCTGCTCGGTACTGTTTCGAGTTTATTGACCGGCACACCTCGATGTTTAGCGCAGTATTCATTTTCCACATACTTTAGAAAGGCCTCTTGGTATTGTGTAGTGTACAATGTCTGATCCTCAGGATTAATATCCATGCCCTTGTCCCACTTTCTAAATGATCGCAACTTCCGGAACGGATCAAGGATTTGTGCGGAAATCAGGAGCATGCCCGTCGTTGGTGTCACTTCAGCGTAGTATTTGGAAAGCATCTGCCGAGCTAACTTCACAGCAAAGAACAAGTTTTCCTTCCATTGAGTCTTCTTCTTGGCCACAGCCCGCATCACGCCGTCCATGTGATCGAACATGTCGTTGTACACTGTGATGACGTGATGCAATCTGACTGTATGCCTCTTCGACATCCAAAGGGTCCAATATCGAAATGGCCTCAACACTTCCATGACATACTTGACAATCGTCCATTCATCCTGAGATGTGAATAATGGCCGATATTGAGCATAATTCGGGTTTTCAAGCCACTCGCGGGTGAATTCCCGTAAGCGGTAGGTGCGCTCGAGTGACTCCAGTGTAGAGTTCCAACGTGTCTTCACATCCATAATAGGAAGTACCGCAATGCGGACTTTGGCTTTTTGACAATCAATGAACTTGTTTCTGCAACCAGGTGTCAACGTAATTAATACAGCAAGCATTCTCTGCTATATGAAGGTCCGTTTCAGGACTTTCAAAATATCATGAAATACGTACTTTCTCAATTGTCTTTGCTAAACCTGGTTTCATGGCCAACACCTTGTTGATTCTAGCATTGCCCTCTTTTCGAAGTCTTTGACTCTTCCCAATTTCTATGCTTTCATTCTCTCCAAATTGCTGATCGCGCTCATGGGCTTCCCAGGACTTGGTGCGGCCTTTCACACCGAGACTGCTCATGAATGCACCTCAAGCCAGCTATATGACGTGCGCCATGCATGGTATGTGGTTCCTCAATGCCGGCCACTCGATTCCAGAGGCCTCCAGTGTTGATTGCAGCTCGCGTGTCATCGAGTAGTTTGACGAAGCATTATCCGTTGTAATACCAAGCAAGCGGCTGTCGGTAAGCTCAAAACGATCAAGCACGTCGTTCAAATGTACGGCTAACCTTGCTCCTGTAGGTTGGCCCTTGACCTATCATCATTATTTAGCTTTCGAAACGGGGACCGAACAGGTGAACAACCTCATCGAAAGCGAGTTGAACTTCACGCAATACCCAATTTCGATCCATATAGTACGCTATGACCAACAGTATGGCTAGTTTGTTTGTTGATGTCCATCCGTCCAAAGCTAAACTAACTTTATTTCGTATCGGCAATTGCTTCTTAATTGCATCCACAGTCAGTGCATAGTCCCTCCGGCAAATGTTACTAAGGGTTGTAGCGGACGGTAGAATTGGGTCGTCGCGTAATGACTTATATGACCGTCGTAGCTCGGGATTTGATATAGCGTTGCATGGAATATGTGCCGAAAGAAATCCTATCATGAGGCAGCGATTCCACGTGTCTTGGTGAAATTTGGAAGTTTCAAAGTCCTTATCTGCCAGTTTGGAATGTTTTGTCTGTCATTTCGGTCAGTATGGATTTCATTGGATATCAAGTATCATTTTTCTCGGCACACTTACTATTGCGATTCCGCGACTTCCTTGTCTCTTCAGGATGGCCAAAGCTGTTTCATCCACCGTCGAACTGGTCAATTCAGTGACCTCTGACTCTGTCAATTCGTTTAACTTTGCGATGTGAGCTTTTGCCAGCAAGTGTTTCCCCATTGAGCTGGTCCCATGTTCTGATGGATGGCGAAGAACTTGATGACACACGATACATATGCTGCCAGGGCTGCCACTCTTCTAAATTCCGCAGTGCAAATAGAATCGTCACGATGGTGCATGTCTTGAATTTTTCCATGCCATAGGCCGCTTCGAGCCTACATTCATTGAAGCCCACCATGCATCGAAGATGATTTGCAATGTAGGGTCACTTAAATCACGAATGAGAACAGGTTCATTTTTGACAGAGATCATGACCTCGAGCAATGAGGTGTTCAACGATTGTGTATCCGACATGGCGGTAGAAATTGGAAAGCTAGGTATTTTGACTTGAGAGACTGCCGAAAATAACGATACAGTAACGCAGAATGCGGGTTCTTAAATATTGACTCTACTGCTAGAAGGAAAATAATCAGATCAGTAAGACATTGTATCCATATTTGTGAAGTTGAATACAAGGACAGATTGCAACGACTGACCGCGTAAAACTCCATTTAGGAACAGCAGAATGCTGTTTATTGCTGTGTAGCGTTCGGAGACTTCACGCACTGTGGGCGCTCAATTGTAGGATGCGGACGCGATATTGTCAGTAGCATTTTTGTCCACAAAGGCTGCCGATAGGTAGATGGTGGTTTATCTCCGCTCCATTCCGGTTAGATTATCCAAGATGCCAGCGCACAAATTGTTGAGGCTCCGTTGACGCTCATTTTGGGACATAGTTACAATCATGTCGTTAGGATATTTGCCTAGAAAGGTGGCCGAGAGTACGATTGTATATCATCGTGGTCGCATGGCCGATTGATTTTCCAAGATAGAAGGCCTCAACTCATTGACGCTCCATTGACGCTCATTTTCAGGGCGTAGTAATGATGTCGTACAAAGCATTTTTGACTAGAAAGATGGCCGATAGTACGATTATGTGTTAATGTCGCCGCACTGCCACCGGATTTTTAAAGATGCATGGCGAAAAGTCTTTGACACTCCGTTGACGCTCATTGTTAGGACATAGTAGCGATGTTGTGTCAACCGTTTTTGCCAAGATAGGCAGCCGATAATCTGATTATGACTTAATGTCGCCACATAGCCCTAGGTTTTTCTGTGATACAAGGCCCAACGTTGTTGACGCTCCGTTGACGCTCATTTTTAGGACATAGTACCGTTAACGTCGCAACCATTTTTGCCTAGAAAGGCGGCCGATAATCTGATTATAGCTTAATGTTGCCGCACAGCCCTAGGATTTTCGAAGATACAAGGCCCAAAGTTGTTGACGCTCCGTTGATGCTCATTTTTAGGACATAGTAGCGATGTCCTCGCTACTGTTTTTGCCTAGGAAGGCAGCCGATAATTTGAATATGGCGTATTGTCGCCGCACAACACTAGCATTTTCCATGATACAAGGCCCAAAGTCGTTGACGCTCCGTTGACGCTCATTTTTAGGACATAGTAGCGATGCTGTTGCAAGAGGATTTGCCTAGAAAGGCGGCCGATAGCATGATTATGGCGTCACGTCGCCGCACAGCCCTTGCAATTTCCAAGATGCAAGGCCAAAAATCGTTGACGCTCTGTTGACGCTCATTTTTAGGACATAGTAGAAATGTTGCCACCACCATTGTTTAATAGAAAGGCGGCCGATAGTCTGATTATGACGTACTGTAACCACACAGTCTACTGGATATTTCATGACACAATGCCAAAACTCATTGACGCTCTGTTGACGCTAATTTTAAGGATGTGGCAACGACCAAGACATTCACTGTTTTCGCAGTAACGCCAACCTATACAGTCACTTTGGAAGGATGGAATAATGCAGCCCATTGATTGCTGAATGTGTAAGATTTAACATTGTTGGCACTCTGTTGACGCACACATTAATCACATCGAAACTGCCTTTGTACACTCAATAATTGTATGCAACGAATCATATACACATTTTTGACATCCAGTATTGGGTTTGTATGTATGATCGTTTGCATCCAGGAGTTTTGTTACCTCTCACTTTCTGATCAACTGCAATCAACGTTATCTGAGTGTGAAATGACGTGGCCTTATCACATTCCCGCGCTTTCGGCCGGCAATTGACGGCATGTCGATCATTTCACCAGTTTTTAGTAAATATAGCTCGACTTCTTCACCATTCCTTATCCAGCTCCTTCCCCTCGATTTCCATGACGTACCACAAGCAATTTCAAATATCTCAATCATGTTCACCAGGTCTGTGCGGAGAGTTATGCAGTTGGATACATGGATGATCGCAGCATGATGGTTGTCATTCAGATCGATTTGTCAGGCGCACTGACCGCTCTTTCCATGACACGTATGACATCAGTCACTTAAACTTTGTTAGCTCATTTCGTCACTAATATTGCTTGTACTTTGTCACTTAACAGTCACTTGCAGAATGAAACTGAACATTTTGGCCATCTTACAGCGCGATTCGGATTCCAGAACGTTGACATGGTGTGTTCGACCTTTGCACATACACAGACGAATTATCAAGTCTCACAATTTGGTCACTGAAATCAAGAAAAAGCTGACACGTAGCAAAATTGGTAAACAACTTGCTTTTCCCCGCGATCAGACGTCAAGAATTACATTTTGAATATCTATTCTTCCGCAGATGGAGGAGCCGTCACAATCTCTTCGTCGGAATCCGATATCTATATGGTAATTAGCTGGAGGCCATATGCAGGGGTAAAAACTTACTGGTTCAACTGGCTTCGCTTTCAGCAATGATGACGAATCGGGCTCCGCAGCTGGCTCACCACTAGGTATGCTCGATTTCGACCGCGGCTTCACCGAACCTAGCCGGATATGACTACTTCCTGGTTGTGAAGTCCCTTCCGACATTCCGGGGACAATGTCAAGACTCTCCATAAGCTCTGCAAATGTTGTCAGTGGATGCGGCGGAGCATCGCCATTTGTTTGCTGCTGAACGACTGCCGGGACCCTCAATTCGGCTGTGCCGTACTTCTTATCTCGTTCACGGAAATAGTTGGCTGCATTCTCCCATCACGGTTGACTCAATTCGTCGAACTTCATCTGGTTCTGCCGAAACCTCTCCATGCGCTGCTGTACCGTTTTAGTGATTGTGCCGATCACCCAGCCGGGTTCGTCATCTTCGCTCAGCTTGCCCTTCTCAGTCACTTCATCATCCTCATCTTCCCCATCTTCCCCATTGTCGGAACATGCAAGATCACTCGGACTATCTCCGATAGCAATCATCATCTCGTCAAACGTCTGTTCGGGCGTTCTGGACTTCAATCCCGCGAGTTCAGCGTGCGTCATATCGTCCTGCTCTTGTTGAACCGCTGCCTCTGCGTCTTCAACTCGCTTTCTTGCCCCAGCGGTCTCTCTTTCAACAAAATCCTCAATCCATTTCTCTTTCGCTTCATTGCTTAAGAAGTGCGTTTCTCGTTGTTTCTCCGGCGTAAGCCTTTTTTTGGATCTCAAGCTGCGCAATGCCCCAAGGGCTCGGACTCTCTCTGCCTCGAAGCTGCTCTTGGCTTCCTTCGCTTGATGACGTCGTTGGGTTGAGCGCTCTGTCGATTTCCTGTTTCTGCCAGCCGGAAGTGGCAATAAGTTGTTTTTTGGAGCATTGACCATTGTAGTTTGCGTGGACTGTGTTGTTAGGCGAGATGTTAGATGTTGCAAGTTATGGACAATATGGAGGCAAGCTGAGTCTTTTATGTCAAAGTTGGTACGTTTACTCATCTTGAACAAAGCAAAATCTTCCTCCTGACTGTCGGAAACTCAGGAATAGTGACGCTAACCGTACAACATGACCTGACTGTTAGCATCATTTTCATATAATATCCCAGGGATTATTTCCGACAAACATCAGCAGACGTTCTTTCCCTCAAACGACATCCTATTTATTTCACGCGTTTAGGCGATTCCGGCGGTCGTACACCGCAATTGATCCATGTTACCAAACAAACAACATCAGACCGACTTATTGCTAATTGCGGGGCGGTGGGAAACGCCTGCAAGTTGCAGCCATACTCAGCAGGATTCATCGTGAGCATAACCGTCATGTTGGCTGCTACTTATTCCATTTTGACAAGATGCTAACTATATAGTCCTCAGGGCTTCCCACTTCCTCTCGTTATCATCTTCCTCTCCTATCCCACACCAGCACATCATGGATACACAACCACCCCCACCAGGTGAGAGCGGATCGAATACCGGCCGATTGGCGGGCGCTACATCAAATACGGAAATTCTCGGCACACAACAAGAGCGCAGACACAAGTTAGTTCACCGCGATGCTGCTGATGCAGCCACCAAACATATGACCCAGGATGCACATATAAAAATCGTCCGCAAGACTGGCAGCAGGAGAAATCAGAAGCAGCATGTGGTGGGATGTTAGGATATCCATATCGATGCAATCGGCGGTCAATTAACCATATAACGTACAGCAGGTGTCCGTAGAGAGCTACGTAACGAATTCATCGCTGCCAATAATGGGAAACCTCCATGGTCGACAAAGGCATTTGTCCGCACAGTCCGCGAAATCGAACATCATGATGTTGTGAGCTCTGGGATTTTTGCAGATGAATTTCCTGATAAGCGTCCCCGTGAGTGGACGAAACAGGCATTAATCTCCTTAGGGGAGGCTACACAAGCGTGTATGGTAGAGGTAACAGCCGAATTTCATTCTTGAAAGCATCAACTAATATCGTGTAAGTTTTCAACATGCCTGCAACTATGGCAAGGCAAGGAGGTCGGGTACAGCTGGAACAGTCCGACATGCGCCTGGCGTTGAATATGGCAAAAATGGCCAAAGAAGGCTTTTCGCGCGCCGCAATTGAGGAAACGAAATATCTCATAGAGCCACCACGCGCCGAGGTCCGAGAAGAAAAGAAGTGGGGTGTTGAGTTTCCTGGGCACCAAAAGGTGAAGGCTGCGATACAAAGACACCCGGCAATGCTTCGTCAAAACCAAACGTCTGGCTGCCTTCCTTGCCAAAATGGCACTGCAAAGAATCCGCAGATATGCTGGACACGCCAAGGAATAGGTGCACCTCCACCCACCCGACGCAGAGAGCGGATTCCAGAGCCGGCTCCACCTCCGCCAGGCACGCCACCCGCCCCAACCGGTAACACTTCCGGAGCTCAATCTGCTGAAATCTTCAATTTGCCGGCCGGATATATGTATTCGCATACAGCTCTTCCCTGCGCGGAATATTTCGAAGATGATGAGGATACCGAGTACGATACCGATTTTGATCCAGATATGCTGACTGATGAAGGTTAGTACACTCTCTGTGGTGTGGTAATGCAGCTAACATTCATTTTGAAGACAAGAGCAGCAGATTGAGCGATCCTCCAATTGATGATGAGCATTGTCCGAAAGACGGGATTTTGGAGATTATTATTATATATATCTATGTATCATTAAAGAACAACGTAGTTATCAAGAAGAATGTAAATGAAAACGCAAGAAAGACAGCCAAAACAACGTGAATGATAAACTGTGCCAAATTCAATGATTGAATATTGTGGATACAGCCATGGCAAAATGAGCGTCTACGGAGCGTCAATGATTTTTGGTCATGCGTCCTGCGAAATCACACCTCAGATAAGTTGTCGTTACTCATAAAGGTATTTTTGGCTGCCTTTATAGGCAAAACAGATTGCAATACCCTCCCTGCCCCATCATGAAAATGAGCGTCAACGGAGCGTCAACGATTTGTGGTCATGCATCCTGGGAAATCACACCTCCAATCGGTTGTAGTCAGTCATAAAGGGATTTTTGGCGGCCTTTATAGGCAAAACGGATCGCAATACCCTCCCTGCCGCATCATGACACTGAGCGTCAACCGAGGGTCAACAATTTTTGGTCATGAGTCCTGGGAAACCACACCTCCGATAGGCTGCAGTCAGTCATAACGGAATTTTTTGCTGCCTTTTTAGGCAAAACGGATTACAATACCCTCCAAGCCCCATCATGAAAATCAGCGTCAACGGAGCGTCAACAATTGTTGGTCATGTATCATGGGTAATCTGGGGGGCGACAGGTTGCACATTGCCATAAACTGATTATTGGCTGCCTTTATAGGCAAAAGTGAAAGTGAAACGCTTCCTGCCCCATCTTCAAAATGAGCGTCAACAGAGTCTCAACGATTGTTGGCCTTCCATCATGGATAATCACAGCACGATGTGGCGGTTATTGTCTATATACATCGTTTTGACCGTCATCATATGCTAAAAGGCTCAAGAATGCTTAGTGATAGCTCTTTAAATGAAATAAGTTGTTACTGTCCCGGAGGATGTGGCTAGAATATCCCGTACATATCTGCCTATAAAGGCTGCCATATCCTTCTTCATGGATGCTTTTGATGAAGCACCACTCATATTACCGAAGATGCAAGACCAAATATCATTGACGCTCTGTTGACGCTCTGTTGATGCTCATTTTCAGGATGTGGTTTGGTGTGTGAGTATCCGTGCTGTGCACATCATGGCGGCTAATACGCCGAAATTGAACAGTGACATACCAATGTCAATACTTTACGATTAGCAGTAGCATATCTGAATGTGACCATAAATGTGAAACCCGAAACGCAGAACCGGAGATTGTACCCGACGGGTCTAGCCAAACCCGGCGAAACCCGCGGGTTGACGGGTACGGGTCCAGGTTTGGCCCGCCAAGAGTCAGCAAGTCGGGTTTTTGACCGGGTTTGGAACCAAACCGACCCGTTTTTGCGGTCCAAACCCAGACCGCTGGCTGGTTACCCGGACCCGTTGCTAACACTAGCAATGCTCCAACGGCTCGGACCCTTTCTAGTTCCAAGCTGCTCTTGTCTTCTGTCGCTTGATGATGCAATCATTTGGAGGTCTTGGTCAATCTGCCGTAATTGCCTCCGGGCAGCTGAGAATGGTTCTTCTTTGGGACATTGACCATTGAATTCTGTGTTGACTTTGTTGATGGGCGAGATGTTAAATGCTGCAAGACATGGACTTCATTGAGCCAAGCTGCGTCGATTCTGTTGAGGTTGGTATGATTAATCGACATGAACATGGGAAATTCTGCGATTTGACCGACATTACATTCGGAATCGCACTGCTAACGTACATTATTACATTATGTTCAATGTCTCGTTGACGTGAGATCCCAGGGATGTCTTGAGACACACATTAGCAGATGTTCTTTCCGTCGAATAATGTGCAGATCATATCTCACAAACACATGATTTCGGTGGTGGTACACATCAATGGATTCCTGTAATCGAACCCCCAACATCAGATCGATATGGTGCAAATCACTGGATGGTTGGAAACCCGTTCAACCTGTGGCTATACTCAGCAGGATTCATGTTGTGTAGAACGTGCAAGTTGGCTGTCACGCATTCCATTTTCACTTAAAGCAAACTATATATTCCTCAGGACTTCACACTTCTTTTTGTTATCATCTTCCACAGGACTTCCCACTTCTTTTCTTCATCATGTTCCTCTTCACTTCCACATCAGCAAATCAAGGATCCACAAACACCTCCGCAAGGTGAGAGTGGATCAGAATCGAGCAGAATGACAGGCGCTTCATCCAATATGCCACCCGCTGAGACCCAACTATAATGTAGCCACCACTTAGTCCACTACGACGCTGACAATGCAGCCACCTAAAGTATGACCGTGGACTCACAGTCAGAAATGTCCTGTATAACTGAAAGCCACGGGATTATGCAGCAGCACGCAATCGGATGTGAGTATAGTTGTATCGAGGTAGACAGACGTCAACTAATGATATAACATACTGCTGGTGTATGAAGACAGCTGTCTGACCAATTTATAGCCACCCATAATGGGAAACCCCCATGGGCGACCAAGGCATATGTTTGCACAGTCCTCAAAATTGAACATCTTGCTGTTGGCAGCTTTGGGATTGTTGAGGACTAATATAGTGATTAGCATCCCCGGGAGTGGATGAAACAGGCATTAACATCTGTAGTGGATGCTATGGAAGGATATATGGTAGAGGTAATAGCCCAATATGATCTGTAGATGCAGCAACCAATTTCTTGTAGGTTTTCAACATGTCTCCAACTATGGCACGGCAAGGAGGTCGGGTACTGTTAAAACAGTCTGACATGCCCCTTGCTTTGAATATAGCCACAATGGCCAAAGCAGGGTGTTCACACGGCGCAACAGTGTAAACGCAATTCCTCATCAAAAAACTTCAGGCCAAAGTCTGTGAAGAGAAAAAGTGGGGAGTTTTGTTTCCTGGGCATGAAACTGTGAATGCTGCGATAGAAAGACACCGAGCGATGCTTCGGGAAAATCAAACGGATTGCTGCCTTCCTTGCCACAATCGCACAGCACAGAATCCACAGACAGGCTGGAGGCGTAAAGGCATGGGAGCACCTCCACCGGACCGACTGAGATTGCCAACACCAGAACCGAACCCACATCTGCTAGGACCGCCACCTGTGCCACCCGGTGACAATGAGGGTGCTCACGCTTCTGAAATCAAAGTTGTGGCACACAGATATGTGTATATACATACCTCTCTTCCCAGCGCTCAATTTTTCAATCATCTTCCATATGCCAAGGATCGCAAGCACAATAACGATTTCAATTCAGATTTGCCGACTGATGAAGGAACATCCACTCGTTAGTACACAATCTGCTGTGTGCTAATGCAGCTGACATCCATTTTGCAGATGACAGCAGCCTATTGAGCGAACCTGTCAGTGAAGACGAGCATTGATGGAATGGAATGGAATTCTTAAGTGTATTATTATCCACAATTTGCAGACACTTTAAAGCATATTTTAAAGGTTATATTTATATGTATCATTAAGAACAATATAGTGATGAAGGAGAAAGTACATGATGACGTTAGAAAGGCTGCCAAAACACCATCAATGATATACCATGCTGAAGGAAATGATAACATATTGTGGACATGCCCATGGGAAAATGAGTCTCAATGGAGGGTCAATGATTTTTAGTCTTTCTTCATGGGTAATCTGAGTGGCAATTGGTTGCGGCCATTCATAAATGAGGTATTGGCTGGCTTTATAGGCAAAAGAGAGACCCACACGCTCTCTGCCACATTCTAAAAATGAGTGTCAACAGAGCGTCAACGATTATTTGTCTTGTAAGTCAGGTAATTCAAAAGAGATTTGGTTGTTACTATACATAATCAATGTATTGGCCGCTTTTATTGGAAATGGAGATTGTGACACCCTCCCTGCCTTATCATGAAACTGGGCGTCAACGGAGCGCCAACGATTTTTGGCCTTCATCATGGGTAATCGAAGCATGATGCATCAGCCATTGTCTATATATGATGTTTTGACAGTTTTTCTCGCCCAAAACGCTCATGAAGAGTTAGTCGCAGCAGGGGAACTGAAATTGGTTGGAACTGTCCGGGAGACTGTTGCGGGAATGTCGCTTGGTCATCTGCCTAGAGCTGGTGCCAATTCCACCTTAATCGGAGTCAGGGATCAAGGGCCACTTAGATTACCCATGATGCGAGACCTTGAATCATTGACACTCAGTTGACAATCATTTTCAAGATGGGGCAGGGAGCGTGTCGCTTCCTCTTTGGCATTTAGAGGAGGCCGATACCTCGTTTATGAATGTCTGGAACCAATCCCCACTCAGATGACCTACGATGCTATACCAAACATTGTTCACGCTCTGTTGACGCTCATTTCCAGGACGGGGCAGGGAGCCGGTCTCTCCATTGTTTAAATTTACAGGCGGCCAGTTCGTCCAAGAAGAACAATAACATACCATGATTATTATTTTGCGATTAACAGCAGGATATCTGAATGCGACGATAAAAGGCACAACCAGAAATGAAGAACCAGAGATTGGACCTGATGGGTCAAACCAAACACGGCTAAACCCGCGGGTAGACGGGTAACTGTCTGGGTATTGACTGCCAGGAGGCGGCGAGGCTTGGTTTTTGACAGGTCTGGACCCGAACCAACCTTTTTTTCTGATCTGAACCCAGACTGCTGGTAGGATACCTAGACCGGTTGCTAACATTATGCCGACCAGGAATTTCTCCCAAGCACTAACTGCATCCAGCTCAGGTATACTGTGTGTAGGTGAATAGCTCTATAGATTGATCGATACATAGATATATAAAAGAGAATACAAACTGATTACATCAGTTGTATAAATCGTTGAATGATAAGGAGTAACTACGATTTCCTGGCGCACCAGTAGTGTTCCCAAGAAATGTGATGGTTTTTCCAGACTGCTATACAGTAATTCGAGGTGCTTCCAGGCTTGCCACCCGCATTGCCAGGTGCTACCAGGTTTCCACCCTGCACTCGAAGGAACGTGAGAAACGCTCCCAGGTGCACCTGAGACCTATGGCATCCGTCCAGTCCACTCAGAAATTTGACCACTTTGGGATTCTGGTCCGACAACTCCTAAACACTCCCAGCGGCTCCCAGTGATAGCAATACCATATGCTGATGTGCCATGATCATAAGTTAACACTGAGTACAGCATCTACCAAAAATTGTCTGACTCCCCATCATTCTCATGATTATGAGTTGACGGCAGGATGTACCTTCAATTTTCTGTTTGCCTCCGTATATGATCCAACACTACAATTTAGCTCTGCATGACAGCTCAAGATGGAAGTCACCTCCATGCATTCCCGGTGTTGAAATATAACTATTCGATGAATGGAGTCTCAGCCTGTGGCACACCTCCTTTTGACCGCCTCGAGTTTCACCACCTTCATGGACTTCTCCAAACTCACTTGATCATGGCCTCCAAGTGCATCTCCAAAGTTGCACAAACCCAGCCTCCAGGTGTATCTCCAAACTAGCTAGATAACAGCCTCCAAGTTTGAATGATCATGGCCTCCAGGTGCATCTTCAAACTTGCTCAATCACAGCCTCCAAATGTATCTCCAAACTTCCTTGATTACAGCATTCATGTTTGCGTAATCATGGCTTCCAAGTGCATCTCAGACCTCACTTGCAGACGGATTTGAAGTGCATCTCAAAGTTCACATGATAACAGTCTCCATGTGGGTCTGTTAGTTTACATGATAACAGCCACCAAGTGTGTCTCTAAGTTGACTAAATCGTCATCTTCAGGCTCACTTTCAATTGTTCCCAAGAACAACCTGCAGCCAGTGGAGATACAATGTGCGTAGATGGACAGTTATATACATATACAGATACATAGACGAGAGTTCAAACAGAATACATGCATTTTGAACATCGTCTAACAATGAGTAGTAACTATGGTTTCCAACCGCACCTTCAGTGTTCCCAAACAATATATCATTTGTCCCAGACTGCTCTACAGCAATTCAAGGCGCTCCAGGGCCTGTCGGTGCTCCCAGGATTGTCATTGGCTCCCAAGCCTGTCATTGCCGCTCCCAGGAGCTACCCTGGTTGTTGCTAGACCTCCTGGTCCTCATAGAGTTGCCACCAGCACTCCCAGGTGTACATGAAGGCCACTGCATCAGTCCAGGCAACTCTGGGATTTGAACATCCTGGGATTCCTGTGCAGCAACTCTTAAACACTCCCAGAGGCTCCCAGTGACATAATTAAATTTTGCTGATGAAGTTAGGGAACTGGTTGGAGCGCCAGAATAAAGCTTTGGGTGGATACGGGAGTGTGGCCAAACCGATGTGGGAATCACAAACACACTCTGAGCAATGTCTGGGTTCTTATGGATATTCATTTGGATGACTGTCGCTGATATCAGAGACTCTCCAGATGTACATGAGCAATCAATTTCCCTCAATGTCATATATGATTGATGTATTATTGTTCACTATCACTTCCGAATTATACTTGCTATCATCCTCATCAACATGGTACTGTATACCTTGCTATATTGAGGAATCACAGAAGGGAGTGAATGATTCGAATGTGAAAGCCGGTACATTGTTTCGGTACTGCAACCAAGCAATTGAATGATACTAATCCAATCTGGTGTCAATGTCACCCAATTTTTCCCCCATCTCCTCAGGGCCAATGAACGCAGGAACTGATAACTCCTCAATGCTGCAAAGACGCTGGAGGCGCTCTTTGTATTTGCTGATAATTCAGACCTTGGAGTGGAGGAAATTCAATTGCAATGTCATTTCACTCGATTTGTGATATCTAACAAACATGTACTTAGATGTTCGCTAGCTTTGACTCCACATGGAGGTTTAATAGATAATATGATATATTTGAATGAAAAAGGGAAGCAACTACCACCAAAAGGGGAGCGCCAGATGGGGAGTGCTGGGTGGAAAGAGGAGTACACACATGCTGTTCCAGGAGAGCTGAATGAGTATGAAGTGTGACAAATCTATGCTACGGTAGGTGGACAGGGATTAAGGACTGTGGACAGTGGGGGAAAGGTGTGTGGAGTGAAACCAACAAGAGCCAATCCCGGCGGAGGAACACAGAATGTGGAGAGGGGTACCAAACGCAGAATGCAATGTAAGGGCGACAATACGGAGCAAGGAGTGCTGGTGGGACTGAAGGAGCTCCCATCGCAGGCTGACAAGCGTGGAAATGGTTGTATAGAGCACGGAATGAAATTGAGAAGCGCCACTCTAGACTGAGGGGATGCAGAAGTGCCTATCCCAGCAGAGGAGTGCTGAAAGCAGAGGAATTGACTGCAGAATGATGTAGAGGGGTGTCAATCTAAGCTAAGGAGCACCAATGGGAATTGAGGAGCATCCAACTTGGTGTAGTCGCTCCACAGGGGCGGTGTGACGCGGCCCAGATATTTGTGATTGATTGGTACAGCGGCTTCGAGAGTAAAACATATCACAGGCGATGGGCAAAATGTACCTCGATATTCCTCTTGAGTCAACATTTCAGTGGCCTTCATTCCACTCGCATATTCACACAGCACACAAAGAATAGCTGTGGCCACCAGTGCTAAAGTCTGCAGAGAGAGAGGTTGGGAATGCTGCAATGTGATAGGCTGGCGCCCCAATCTATTGACAGTGAAGAAAAATTGATGGTACATTCAATCAAGCACATCCAGTTGGGTGTGCCACATTGTGTATCATCCACAACCTATCAGAGATAAGCATCATCAAACAGGACTACCTGCAGCTGGATGCGAAGATCAGACATAGAGCCGGAATCCAACCGATAACTATTGACAACTGTTCGACAGGCCCTACCTCCCAACTGCTATCAAATGGCACATATCGTCAGTTTCAATAAGTATAATTTGGAGTGTAGTTAGTATCGTGTGTGTGATAGAGGAGCATTAAAGAGAATCAAAGACTTAAAGTTTCTCGTGTTTGCAGATCGATTTGGAGAAATGGACCACCAGGCGATTGCCACACATGGTGTACCTACAGGAGCACGTGCTAATGCCTACTGATAATCCTGAACTTCAAAGACTATTTTCGAAGCTTCTTCAATCATCCAGTACTTGTCATTGGATAATATTGACCAAGGAGTCTTCATCAATACGATTGCCTCCATCAAACATTTCACTTCCTCAAATGTTGCCATTTGGAGTTGGGGAAAATGCAGATCTCCACTGGCCTTGGGTTGTGCAACATTCAGGTCTGCACCAGACATAGGTAGTGGCAGCGCCTGGGAGGATGGTGCATGGTGTGACTCAGATAATTTGGTGATGAGGGTTGTCTTTCAGTGTTTGAGCAGAAGTGGTACAATTGCCACAGCTGGATTTCGGGAATTTGGGAGTGGAGGGCATGCAATGACAGTATTGGCACTGCTATATTGCTTTGGCAGTGGAATCTGTAAAGTTCGTAATGTCTTGCCCCAGTACATCTGGCCTGGATGAAGAACCTCCGGTTGATGATCCAAAACGTCTTCATTGTTGTCAGATGACAAGGTGGACTCTCTGGTATTCTCAGTGTCATAATAGGTAATCTCCTGATCGGTATCATCATCCAGCTTCAGTAATGAAATTGGAGGCAGTAGTCATCCACAATACGATACACCAAGGCAGGTAATTGGATAGCAATCAGGATATGGACAATGATGATTGGCTCAACTCTTGAATGCAAGAGCTTTCTTGAGGTGTGCTTCTTGATTCTTCTATGAAAAGTGATTCCTCATCTGGCTGGGTTTAGGTTCCATTTGCTGTAAAGAAGATAGCAAGTTAGGCAATGTGAATAAGACCGTATAAGAAGAAAATATAAGATTAAGTGCAATAGAATGACGGGAAAAATGGTGCAAGAAGTTGCACACAGTTGAGGAGAATCCAATTCGAGGCACGCCTTTAAAAGGTTCAGGATAGATGTCATCAATAGTTTATAATCATATCAAGGATGGCAGTCAGGACTTGCGATCTAAGATATTGTCAGGTGCGCCAGAACAGATGGATTCGTAATGCTGAATGTTAGCAACTTCTATCAACAACACTCTGTCTGGATACCAGAATTGGAGGTTGGCTAAAGCCATTGCACATAAGATAGAACCACACTCACTTAATCCGGACTTACTTGAACCAGACCCACCAGAACCAGCCACACTGTGAGCAAACTGATGGTGCAGGCCATACAGAACACTGAGATACTGAATGCAAATATGTGCCTGTGCATATGACTCCTCTAAACATAGTAATTATGCATGAATGTTCAAGTGTTTGGGGCAACCACAAGGCATAGAATTGGTGCAGAATTATCAATCTGCAGAACATGGTAGAGTTGCAACCTGGTAAGTGATGGTGGAGTTGGAAGGGTCCATACTAAGTGGGTTAATAATCAAGCAGAATTACTATGAATCTCTGTATGTGGGGTATCCACCAGAAGGACACACATATCTTCATGATATTCTATACTATGTGGATGGTGTGGCAAAGTTAGCGGTCAATATGGCAATCCCATAAGCAACATTCTCTTCCTTGCGTACATCCGGGCCCTGTTTGCAGAATACCCTTCACTTTGCAGTTAAAGGAGGAAGGAGAGAATTTGGAACACAAAGGAGAGATACATACGTGGTGAATGAATGGTAAGATAAGATGGATATTTCAGGGGTAATCTTATTGATTCAAGCACTACTCGTCAATGCCACGATCGCTTACATATTCATCATAAATACTCACTCACATTCAGATTCTTCGCCTAATATCTAATAAATCACACACCATTGAATCACACAATCATGATGAGTCTCACTACTACAATTTTGACTTAAAATACATGTTGGGGTTGAACGCTATGTACAACAATGGTCAGAGTGCATAGTGAGATGCTATCTTATGGCGGGCAGAGGAATAATTGCATGCATGCCGTTCCAGGGCACTGTGGCACACTGAAGTTTAAATGGTTATGCTTAGATTTGATGGCTGTGGATTGAAGACTCGCCATACTCTGACAGTCAATTGCACTCTTCAAAGCTGTCCATTTTCAAGTCCAGCTTTCAAAGATCTCTCTCTTTGAACTACTCTCTTGATGGAAATTGGTTTGCATAATCTATCTTCAGATACCAGCTTTGGAAGCCAAAACATACATATAGTCAGAATCCAGTTAAGTCTGCGTTAAATGCATGCAGACCTTACCGTTCTTTGAGTAAGTGCAGTATATGGGTGAGCAGGAGTTGCCGGCCATCTTGCAGAGTCCCTGAGCAGAATCTCTTTGTTGAGATTCTCACTCTCAAGCTCCAGCTCCTTTGACATAGCCCAAACTTCCAGAAGCTATTTTATGATATTGACGCATAACGTAAATCACCGGGAAGAGAAACATTGACTAGAAGCGAGACACCGTCTGTGCACAGATTGCGCCATCAAATTTCCGTCTATTACCTTCTCTCAACCATTGCTGTATATACAAAACCATATCCCAAACAACAGCAGATATAACTGGTGACTGTAGATTACTCTGGGAGTCATCTGAGCAGCTCTGGGAGTGACATAGTTGCACACTATGACTTCCTTGAGCGAAGTCTCATGGTCGGTATAGTGACCGGAGCAGAGGAGATTGCATTTGGCTCCGGGTGTGAAGTGGTATAATGAGGGTGGTATCCATCTTCAGAACAGTCTGCTGAGAAAGCCCTAGTAAAGGACTGCGCATCTGAGTCATCTTCAATCACTTCTGCAAGCGGAGGCAGACAGTAGTTGGGACGGGGTATAGTGCTTGTAGTGGAGCGTAGCAACCTGGTTGGTGTTTCTTCCATTTGGAACCATATTCGAGGCCTTACTGGGGTAACAACTACAGCCGTCTGAGCGTATTTCTGGGTGTGAAACTGCTTTTTGGCCGCTTTCTCTGTATCGATTTTCTCCCGAACTTGGATTTCCTTCAAGATATTTCCCCAGTGATAACCCCTGCAACATTTCCTTTTCCTAGCCTCTGGAGGTCTTTCTATAATGGGCCTATCGTTTATACTTCTTCCCGAACACGCTGAGCTTATGTATTTGCAATATCGGCCTGCACTGACATGTACTCTGCTGTATGAGAGAATATCAATATGAGATTGCAGATCTGTCCAGTAGTTGCAGTTTTGGCAGACATTAGAGCTCGGGAGGTTTGTTGGCGAAGCTCACACTGTGTGTAGAGAGTATGCTCAAGGGAAAAATTGTCTTCGTGGTTTTTCGAACTTGAGGTTGCATGACTAAGAGCTGTTGCATTTGGGAGTTCACTTAATACTGAGCGGTGGTTTAATGGTACAATTCCACACTGTTTGAATGCTGCAGCAATGTTTCGAAATGTATAGGCCTGCTGATGTGCTTCTTTGTATAGTGGAAAGAATATATCTCTGTTGATCCCAATGGTAGTTGTAAGAAAGTAATCTTCAATGGCTTTTCGGTATGCTAGCTGCAGAGTTGCAAAAAGTCCAACATCCAGTGGTTGTAGTAGATGTGTTGAATGAGGAGGCAAGCAAAATACCACGATGTTATAGGCTTCGCAGAACGTAAGGAACTTGTAGTTGATGTGGGAAACATGACCATCCCAAATCAACAAACGTGATTCTCCTGGACAACAGGCCTTGGAAAGGGATCATATACATTAGTAAGCCAATCATACCCAATTTTACCATCTGTCCAACCTTTTGGTGATACAGCCCTGCAAGCATTGTAATCTTCTTCTCCAACATTCTTATACCAATCGAAAATGTGTACACTCCTATTGCCTCTAATGTATGCAGGAAATACAGATCCATCTGCAGATACTGCTTCCAAAGCTGTAATGAATTCCCGCTTGCCATCTTGTTTAATTTGTGGATTGTTCTTCCCTCGTCGTGTAACTACCTTAGTGCGTGGTGATATTCCCATAACAAATCCCTTTTCATCAACATTGGTGATTGCTTTATCTGAAAATCGCTGAGCTCGCATAATCTTGCCAAGCTTTTGGAAATGGGTCTGAATAGTACGGGGGTTGCTGGCATAAGCACGTACAGGTTCAACTCTGCTTGCAAATCGTGCAGCAAGTATAGGATGTCGATTCAAAAAGCGAGTAATCCAGTTCTTTTCTATAAGGTTGTGCTGAGCGGGATTCTTTCCCTGAGCAAAGTTGGGAACTGGAACTTGTCTCTGAAAATCAAGTTTCACCAAATGCTTTACCATTCCCATAAGGTGATCTATTCGAGGTGAAAATCAAAAGTCATCCAGCTTCAGGATCCACTTCACAATCGCTTTCTCTGCAGCCGGAGTAAAGGTTTGTTGCTCTTGGTGGGTAATTTCTCGTGTCTGGTGACTGTTCTTCTGGTGTCCCAGACTTGACTTGGGAAGACCATAAGCTTCTGCTGCTTTCTGAAGAGAACTGAAGACCACGGTGTCTAGGCCATTAAGAGCAGCCTCATATCGTTGCTCGAGAATCAACTTGGGTATATTGCTTGGCTCTGTGACTGCATCGTGGGCGGGAGTTACTGAGCAGGGAAGAGTTCAAATGCGCGGTAAATTCCATTCGCTAGAAGCTTACCTGGCTGTCTCGCTTCTAGTGGATGTCTCGCATCCCGGTGATTTACGTTAGGTCCAATTATACTCCCTAGTCAATATCCTGTTAAGTGAGTTTATTAATTGGGCAGGTTTGTGGCTTTATGATTTAGATATGCAGGGTTACCTTCCTCCAACAGACTGTTGATACGGTGTCGACAGTTCAAGGCAGTATAGCTGTCGCCTTCACATACCAATCGAGAATAGATTCATATGTTGCCAGAGGCCAACCGGGATGATCTGCCTCCACCTAAACATGAAGTGTCTTGAGAAGAGACAATCTGTGAGCACTGCGTCAACTGATTGAAAGTCGAAGAAAACATGATGAGAAAGATACAAAATTAAATATGATGTGTTGTACACACTGGAGTACATGTGCTCTGGTGGCTTATTTGTCACTCTTGAGGCATACCTGGGCTGGAATGATACATCCATACTGAGTTGCATCTTGTCAAAGTTGGCTTCATACAAATCCATGAACCTCATTCTTGACTGGATTGCAGATCTCAGTTGTCCTTGAACTTCAATCATAGTCCAGCAAATACGCAGCAACAAAATCTGCAGCTTGGCCATGAATAGCTGAGCTCAATCTCGGCATCTAACTCTCTGGGATGCGGATCTGAGCTGTGCCCCAAGTTCTATTCTATGCCAGCAAATGCTGCAGCTTTACCAGAATAAGTGAGCGTATATTTCATATTCTGACACAGGTACTCATCGTGGCACAGACCATCTTGATAGCCAACTGGTATTGGCAAATATCCAGTAATTGATCTGTCATAATGATATGTGCCCAGAACTCTCCAGTGCAACTTAACTTCATCCATATACAGGCAAAAGCTGTGGCTTTGGGATGAATAAGCAACCCATATTTCATATTCCGACGGCTATACTCAATATGACCTAGAATGTCGTATTGCCAAATGGGAGTGGAAAATATTCTATGCAGGAGCTGTCATAACATGACTCAAGACATATTCCAAGGATTATCTGGGGCACCAGAAAGAGCTGGACCTATGCTTTTTCATTCGTCTGACATGGAAATGTGTACCTGGGATCATATTTCCGGTGCGCCACAATTAGGAAACTGACACATGATTCAGAGCCCTTCATGGCATCATCCACAATATCCAACTCATGCCATGTATCATGAGATAGGCCAGCTGGGAACATGAATTGTAGCTTATCAAGCAACGTCAGCAAAAAGCGAAATTGGTTTCCGAAAATGGACCCCACACACCAATCCTTCTCCACATCCTCCACCAATAATCAGTACAACTGATTTCCAATCTTCCACCAGGCTTCGAAGCGTTCAATGACATGATCGCGTCATCATGACATTCTAAAAACTTGTTTAGTCATTTAAGCTAGTTAACTGCACTCGTTTCTGTCACCTTCGTCCTCATAATTTTAATTGTTTTGATTATTTTTTGAAATGTACTATTAATTACAAAAGTATTCTTAACTATTCAATCCCTTGAGACATCGATCATACACAAGCTTGCACAACCCCCATTACAAAAATTAGGACACCAAGAGTAAACACTCATCAGATGTCGATATATCGCTGCAACAATTACTTCAATCATCCAGTCGAACAATCTACATGTAAAACGTATTGAAAGCATCCAAGTCAATCGCGTTACTGCAGTACCACAACAAGCTTTCTGGCTGCGGCGTCAGCACAAGAAGGTGTACAGACCCTTGGATCACGCTTATAGGGATGATAGAAGTGGTTGTGACGCCAAAAAGAGGCTTTTGACAGTAACATACATCATGCAAGGGTTGCACGGCATGTTGGTGTCTCTCCTTGACAGTCACCATTCCAGCTGTCTGACGATTCGGCCCTGTTGCAAACCTCTGAATCGAAGCAAACAGCCCTTGAACTCTCGATTCAGCATCCTCAAAGACGGAATGACATTTCAACCATGCGGGAATGGGTCCAGCAGTCAAACTCAAGTCACTATCCGTACTCGTCCCCATCCAGAGATGCACTGTATCATTTCATGGTGGCATATGCTTTCTCCACCTTAGGGACCCACTGCAATGAACCATACGAACTGCTTGCGCGTTGCATTGAAAAGACGTCTTCGGAATCGGAACTGTATCGTGCCAAATGAATTTTGCATCGTCGAGACAACGGAACGTTTGATTGTGACCCACGCAGCCTGTGAAGTCGGCAAATGTCTTGAAGCACTGAGCAATGTAATTCTGTAGGTACCCTTTTGGCATTGCACATCACTCGGCCAAGTCATCAAGGGTCTTGATTTCTGGTCACGGGTTGTTCAGCATTGACTTGATTGGCGCTTTGATTAGAGGCATCTCCTCGTCGCGACATTGTTTTGCAGGGTTTGCATTCCGGTCTCAGAACTGAAACACCTCCTTTCGGGCTTTCGTTCGCAAAATCTGGAAGATGGCCTTCTGACAATCCGGATGTCTGTAATCTTGTTCATAATCCATTATTGCTCCTTCTGGGAGTTCAGAGCTTGTATTCAAGAGGTTGCCAAGCTGGCGGATATGGTCAGAGAAGTGGTTCAGGAGACGCATCTTCACAAAGTCGAAATCCAATTTGTCACCAAGATGTTGTGGAATTTCAGACTCAATCTGTGTGGTATCTTCATCAACGCGACGACGCATTGCAGCCGCCGAAAGATTGTTCCAAGCGGGGTCACTCTGCGATTCCTCCTGTTTGTCCAAAGTAAGCGGCATTTTCAAGGCTTCAAAGACCATATTTGTGGATTTACTGGCATGGAATCGGCTGAAAACATCCTTTTGACGACAAAACTCCTTGAGATCATTCTCCATGTACTCAATCATGGGCTCAGTATTGTACTGGTACTGTACCATAGGGTGAAATTATATTTAGTTCTTGACGCACATCAGGGCTTCTGTGAAGGGAATGCTTTGGCTCGCCGAAGGGTTCAAAAGAGTCCTTGTGGGAACTGGAGCAATGACGCTCCCGACTGCTTTCATCTCCTTTCCACTCCATTGCATCTCCTGGTTATATGGCTTGTTGAATCAAGCGATGGCATGATATGGAGGCATCATCGCCCAGAGGTGGTTGAATTTGTCGATCCTGCAATTATGTCTGAGGATGGACAGCACATGCTCCATCGAATGATTAAGTATACTGAGATAGACTTTAAGATGATTATCGGGTACGATAATAATCATCGGAGAAATGCATTCCTTGTTCCAGAAGACACTTTCTGAGGTTCCAACTGCTCCATCGTCCAGATATTGTCTTGCTTCCCATCTCTCTGTCCCATCTCCGTGAGTCGCAAGTAGCATCTTTTGGCAGTATCGGCAATAGTCTCTGATTGCCACAGTGATGAATTCCCTTCTCCGACGGACAATTTCGGTGCTTCGCACACAGGGCAACGGGGCTGCTTGACTGTGTGCAAGTGAATGCTTTCAAAGTTGTCAGTCATCCAGGCACAGATGACTGGATAACATTGCTGCATCCGACCGTCCACCCCAAGCATAAGCTTGCTAGTGTACAAAAGTGCATCCACAGGATGAAAGATAAACTCGAAAACCATCCTTAAAATCCTCTCGATTGTGGATTTGTTGTTGCTTCAAGGCTCCTCCCGGCAGCCCTAAAGCTCTCAGATTTTCATGCTGGGGTCTGGCAGACTAGTGTTCGCAGCATTGAGGATGGGCAGAATCATTGTATCGACTATTGATGTGAACTATCGCAAGTATCGATTCACCATCCCCAGGCCAGTGCCCTGAGAATACCTGAGTATTGTTTCCTCATTGTCTTCTGTATCTTCACATGATCAGGAAGAGCGAACAAAGCATCTGGGCGATGAAATACATACCAATGTGGATGAATGTCATCTTCGTAGTCGGGGTTTCGTCTATCCCATTCTTCCTCCGGCCAAGGCCAACCTCCCCGAACTCGTCCAGTGCGGCCTTGACTCTCTGACCATCGAGGTGAGTCTTGTCTGCCAAGTACCAATTCGAATGCAGGCTGGTAGACGCGAGGCTCCTGATTCGAGTAACGCAATGATCGTGAAGGACATCACATTGCTCGGGGCCAGTGCCTTGTACGTTGCTGATGCTCATGGACTGGTCAATCACCCCGACACTCTCCCTCACTTCATTATCATTCAGTGGTGTTGTCAAGCCACCCTTCTCCTGCCTAATCCCCATGGTATCTGCTGCCCATTGGCTGACACCAACAGCGGTGATATCGGCCCATGTGGTACGGTGGCATGTGCTCAAGTAGTCGAGTGTGCGCGGGCGTATGCGAAAGTGTGTCTTTTGAATCATGTAACAAAACATGTCGCGTCGACATAAGGTCGATCCATGACTAATGGCGCTATCTTCAAAAGAGGCAAGTTACATCATAGTCCTTGGCATAGTGATATCCGTACTTCCAATCAGCTCAACACTCCCCCAGGACGGCTATCACGTCCATTTCAAACAACACATACACAAAGAAGAAGAGGAGCCAATCAAACATCGTGGATCTCCTCTAAACAAACGTGCCCAATCGATTTACTTTCCGACTGCATTCCCGATGCCATTTCCAATTCCAATACCGTTCCCGTGACCATTTCCGAGCATACCAAGGCCATTTCCAAGGCTATTCCCGAGTCCAATTCCGATCATTCCCATCGCAGCACACTGCTTCAAGAAGGCGGGCTTCGGCAGTGGCTTTGTGAAGCAGTCGGCGAGCATCTCAGCAGTCAGTACGTAGCTCAAGTCGATCTCTCCATCTCTAGCCATATCCGCAGCAAGATAGTACATGGTCGCAATGTGTGCAACTGCAGTTCCGCGGTAGATTCTGTTCTTGATGCTCGCTATCAGTGACTGTGAATCGGAGAACATGTGAGGGATCGTCGGGATGCCAAGCTCGTTCAAGAGATGCGAGATCTGTGTGAGTCTCATGCAGCGTACTCCAAAGACATAGTATTCAGCATCGGTGGTGGACTGGGCAGTCGACTTCTGTTTTCTTGATTGCCAGTCGACCACTCCTCCGAAGGTGATGACCAGTCCGCTTGTCGATTTATAGTCATCCGGGCACCCAGCATAGTCCGAATCGACATAGCATCTAAGTGCGCCCGCTGCTTCTCCTCCAAGTGTACTTTCTCCAAGTGCTCCTCCGAAAAGCACTCGCCAGTCCTTCGTGCCATTGAGGTACCGAAACACGCGCTTGAGAGCTAACATATGCTCATTGCTCGGGTCGTGGTTGTACCGGCTGAGAACTCTGATGGCATATGCGATATTGGGCCGAGTGGTGGTCATCGCGTACATACGGCTTCCAATCATTGATTGGTTTATGGCCAGATCGCAGGCTTCTTCGTCGGGCTTCCTCTTGTGAAGCTTCATTGCCATTGGCATGGCAACTGGCCTGGACTCGTCCATTCTGAACTTCGCTAAGATGGTCCGAATGTAGCTGTGCTGATGGATGTCAATCGTGTGATGCTCCCGATTGCGTTCCATGTTCATGCTGAGATAGAGGGAGACACTCCCGGGATCATGCATCCGGAACCTCTTCTTCATCTGATCCCTGATCTGCCCAATCAAGCCCTCGTTAGCAATGATAAGGAGATCATCGACGTACAGAACGACTGCGGCAAGGACTGTGCCTTGATCCTTATCATGGAGCACAAACAGTCCTCCGTTGACTCGTGATGCCTCAAATCCAATCGAGATCACGAAGTCCATAAAAGTGCCGTACCAAACTTGCGAAGACTGCTTCAGGCCATACAGAGACTTTCTCAAGCGGGGTACCATCTTCTGCGAAATCTTTGACTTTGGATCGTAGTATCGGCTCCCAGTTGGGACCAAACGAAAATATCCCTGCGGCTGGTGCATATAGATCTCTTCCTCCATGTCAACTGCCAAGAAAGCCGTGCATACGTCCATTTGATGGATCTCGAGATCATACTTGGCGGCAATCGCGAGTGCCAGCCTAATGTGGCCCAAGTGAGCGGTCGGTGCATACGTAGCCTGGTAGTCAATGCCTTCGATTTGGTGATTTCCTCCACAGACTAGCCTGGCCTTGAACCGCTGCACATTGCCTGCTCCATTGCGCTTGATCTTGTATACCTAATGACTTGGCAAAGCCTTTCTCCCTTCCGGAAGCTCCACGAAATCTCCAAAGACTTGATGCTGACCAATTGCATCTAACTCAGCTTTCATCGCTGTATCCAATTTCTCGGCAAGCGGAGACTCGGTTACTGATGTGTAAGACTTTGGATCGTCGATCCCATCCTCGTGATCGTGATTGTTGGAGATCGCAGCTGCAGCATAGATGGGAATCATATCCTCGAATTCCTCATCGTTGAGAGCCAATTGTGCAGACTCTGCCAACGTATCCTCCCCAGCGCGGTTCCGGCGACTACCTTCGGCCGGCGGCTTCGATGCATCTCCAGTGACGTCTCAAGGCCAGCCAATTCTCGTGACTTCTTCATCGGCTTCGGAGGTGACTCGTCGTCCAATGACTCCTCCGTTTGACATTCAGTTGGTTGCTGCTCTATGGGTTTGGGTTCCTCAAAGACATCTCTGTAGAAGTACTCATTCAAGATCGCTTCGTCTGCAGCATTCGGTGCTGTGTAACGCGGCCCTTCTCTGAAAACCACATCTCGGGAGCGGTGAAGCGTCTTGGCTAATGAGTCGTATATGAAGTACTGCTTAGTCAATATGCTGTACCCAACGAATATGCCGGGAGTGGCTCAGTAAACCAGCTTCTTTCGTTTCTCATTCCGAACGTGGACGACAGGCAAGCATCCGAACACACAGAGATGCTTCAACGATGGCTTCCTCCCATACCAGACCTTGCACGGAGTTTTACCAACCACGGAGCGTGTCGGAGTGTGGTTCTTGAGATTGACCACCACTGAGACTGCAAATGCCCAGTACTTCTTCGAAAGTCCAGCATCGTCCAGCATGCATCGTACGCGCTCCATGATCGTGCGGTTCGCCCGTACGTCGACTCCATTAGACTGAGGTGAATAGGGCATAGTCGTTTCCTTTATTATGCCCTCTGATTTTAGGTATTCTGCGAATTTCTTGGAGGTATACTCACCGCCTCCATCTGTGCGAAATCGCTTCACTTGCTTGCCCGACTCTTTTTCTCTAAGAGCCTTCCATTCTTTGAATCTCTCAAGGGCTTCCGACTTGTACTTCAATATGTACTCATCCGTATGCCTCGTGGTGTTGTCGATGAAGAGCAGCAAATATCGACCTCCCCTGATGGCTGTTTCCAGGGGACCTCATATGTCCGAGTGCACGAGCTGCGGAGGCTCAGTGGCACGGGAGGTCATGGGAGTACAGGGCTTTCGAGCTGATTTGCACTCGATGCAGCTCTCGCAATCGCACTTCCCTGTCATCTTCGCAGCGTCGGTGATCATCGGCAAGATCTCCAACGCCTTGAGACCGACGTGTGCCAAGCGGCTGTTCCATAACATCCGCTTCTCTGCATCGTGCCGAGATACATGCCCAGTCGTCTTAAGTGCCACCAGGCAGCTGTCGTCGTTATCGGTGTATTTGGTCGATTCCGGAGCTCGATCCAGAACGAATAGCCCATTGACCAGAGGTGCAGTGGCAATCAATTTGCCATGGCGATTGTAGAGGTTGAGACCGTAGTGATTCACCGGTTCGACTTTAACGTCCTTTTCCATGATCTGAGACTGTGAGATGAGATTGAACGATCCCAGCAAATGCACCACTTCTTGAAGTATGATCGATTCCGTCTTTCCATCTGGCAGCTGGCAAATCAACCTAACACTTCCATATCCGGATGCAAACGATGTGACCCCATTGTATCCCTTCACCTTCTTCGTATTCGGAGGATATTCGGTGTAGGTGATGAAC